>Ga0222683_1000001_pt1 | contig 255543 bp, 200 predicted proteins | sample AntAcemetage1073_FD_179841 | JGI IMG/M metagenome (GOLD analysis project Ga0222683, IMG submission 179841) | Saline water microbial communities from Ace Lake, Antarctica - #1073 | ecosystem: Environmental > Aquatic > Non-marine Saline and Alkaline > Saline | place: Antarctica: Ace Lake... | reverse complement strand
ATCCATATTTTAACGGACCCTACGGAGCAAAAGCACTTGGGGAACTTCCACTTGTCGGAGCAGCTCCTGCAGTTGCTTCAGCGGTAAGCTTTGCGATTGGAAAAATTGCAACCAAAATCCCTATGACACCAGAAGTGATAGCAACATTAATAGAGAATAGCAATTATGAATATTGATCTGAAAATAAACGGAAAACCTGTTTCTGTAGAAGCTGAGCCACTTGATCGGCTATTGGATATAATCAGAGATACGCTCGAACTTACCGGTACCAAAGAAGGATGCGGAGAAGGCGAGTGCGGTGCATGCACGGTATTTATGAATAACAAACTTGTGAATTCCTGTCTTGTACCTGTCATGCACCTTCACAATGCTGAAATTGTTACTATAGATGGTATGCGTGATTTTGATTTTTTCAGACTGATTTCGAAATCCTATGAAGACAATGGCGCAGTACAATGCGGATTTTGTACACCTGGATTTATCATGTCCACGATCGAACTCTTGAGAAAATCACATGGAAAATCAGTTACTGATGATGAGATCAAAGATGCTTTTGCAGGGAATATCTGCCGCTGTACTGGTTATGATAAAATAATAAAAGCCGTCCGCCAATTATTGACAATGAATATCACAATACCGGAGAGATTTTATGAATAGAATGCAGCACTACTCTCCAAAAACATTAACAGAATATCATGAAATATATTCCGAACTTCGGAGCAAAGATATCATTATTTTTGCAGGTGGAACCGACGTGATGGTAGGAAGATATGAACTGCCGCAGGATGCAATCATCATTGATATTTCGGGAATTGCTGAACTTGAAGGAATTGAAAAAAAAGAAGATAAGATATTTATTGGCTCCAGCACAACATTAAATGAAATTTTAAACTCTTATCAGATACAGAACAACATTCCGATATTGATCAAAGCAATAAAAACTATGGCTTCCGAACAGATTCGTAACAGGGCAACCATTGGCGGGAACATTGGCAATGCATCACCTGCCGGTGACACGATTACACCACTTATTGTGCTGGGTGCTGAAATTGAGATTTTTTCTCCTGAATCAAATCAGCACAGAATTATATCGATTGACGAACTCTTCTGCGGTCCCTGTGCAACAACCCTGAAAAAAGGTGAGATCATCACGAAAATTATTATTCCTCTTCTCCTGGACAATACTATTATTTACTACTTCAGAAAGATCGGGCAGAGAAATGCGATGACGATCACAAAGGCATCTCTGTCTGCAATTGCAAAGTTATCAGAAGGTAAAATCGAGTGGATAAGACTGGCTCCGGGAAGTGTGTCACCTGTAGTGAAAAGGATGAGTAAAACCGAGGAGTTTATTAAAGGTAAAGAACTCACTCCTCACGTTATTAATCAGGCAAAAGAAATAATATCGCAAGAGATATCACCAATTACAGACATTCGCTCTACAAAAGTATTTCGGATGCTGATCACTCAGAATCTCCTCGAAAATTGTCTTAAAAAAATACAATTTGGGCCTAAATTTTAAAATGAAGAAAAGGATAGCACTTTTACGGGGTGGAACTTCAGAAGAGCGCGAAGTCTCCATCCATACCTGCGAAGCCATTGAAAATGCGCTGAATTCGTTGCACAAAGAAGTGTTGGTTGTCGATCCTGCTGATTTTAAGGAAGATGGTGCCATCAACTACCTGAAATTTGTGGATCATATTAAGAAGTTCGGAATTGATATTGTGTTTATCGGCTTGCATGGCGGTGAAGGAGAGGACGGAACATTCCAAAAATTATTCGAGCTTGCCGGCATTCCTTATGTAGGTTCTGATGCTGCATCGAGTTCAATCTGTATGAATAAAAAGATTTCAAAACTCCTCGCACAAAATCTCGAAGTGCCTGTTCCCGATGCACTTTTCTTCCGTAAAAATAGAGCGAAGCCACCCTATAATGAAATAAGAGCGAAGCTCGGACAGAAATTTGTTATCAAACCAAATGCATCCGGCTCATCAGTAGGCGTTACAATTTTAGATAATGCCAAGGGATTTGATGCTGGCGTTGAACTGGCTTTTTCGATAGATGATGATATCCTAATCGAAGAATACATCCCGGGCAGGGAGATAACCGTAGCGATGCTTGGAAACAAAGCACTTCCCGTTGTCGAAATCAAACCTAAAATTGGATTCTACGATTACAAAAATAAATATACTGAGAATTTTACTGTATATGAAACTCCCGCAGAATTAACTAATAAAGAAACTGAAATTGTTTTGAATTATGGTGAGAGAATTTACAGAGAATTCAAATGCTCGGACTATGCACGAGTGGACTTTCGATTCGATGGAAGAAATTTCTATTTCCTCGAACTGAACACCCTTCCCGGCATGACTTCATTGAGTCTGGTGCCCATGACTGCAAAAGCTGTTGGGATTTCCTTTGAAGAATTAATAAGAAAATTAATAGAAAGAGATCTTGATTGATCTCATCCCCAAGAGGAAGTGATGAAAAAAATTAAGTTTCGATTCGTTTTAATCTTCTCAATTTTTGTGTTTGTTGTGGTCATCCTTCTGTCTATGACCCGAATTTATAAAAATCTCGAACTCATCTGGATAGATACGAATTTCAATCTTCGGGGACCACTCGAAGTTTCGAAAGACATCGTGATCGTTGATGTTTCGGATCAGGCATTCGAGGAACTTGGAAGGTATCCATTTCCGCGGAGTTATTTTGCTCATCTTATAGAAAATCTCAATCAAGCCGGAGTGGCGCTCATCATATTTGATATCGAGTTCACAGAACCGACACTCGCTAAAGAGGATGTCGATCTGGCTGTCACAGCAGCAAAATATGGGAATGTTATTTTTGCAGGAAAATTGAGCGAGAAGCGGACCGGAGCGTCCATCACGCTGAGGATCGTGCCGCCAATTAATGAGATCACAGATAGAGATTTGCCTTGGGGACTCGTCGGCATTTCTCAAGATCAGGATGGATTTGTTCGTAAATATACCCTCTTCTCAACATTTTCAGATGTACCTTATTACACAATTGGCGTTAAGGGACTGCAAAAACTGCTTGAACAAAAGCGAGGTGAAGAACCGAAGATATTCAATTCCCTTGGTAATTTCGTGCTTGGTTCCTATATTATGCCCAAAAACTCCGGGAACACAGTTTTTTTGAACTATTATGGTCCCGCAAATACTTTTCCATATTATCATTTGGATACTATTTTGGATGACAGCACCTTCCAAGTACGGACCGAACAGGAATTCGGATTAGACCTGAATCTCTTTGAAGAACATCTGAAAGGCAATACATTTAAAGATAAGATCGTCCTTGTCGGTGCATCTGTAGAGGAACTTCATGATCTTTTTCCCACACCCTTTTATGATCCCGGGAAAGGGCATGGGCTCACTCCAGGAGTCGAAATACATGCGAACTTCATCGAGATGGTGCTGCACTCCAATTATTTAAAATCGTTCAGCTATTTATACCTTGTACTTGGCCTGCTTATTCTGCTTTTCATCGTAAATTTCATATTCAATTTTTTCAAGCCCACAATAAATGCAGTGATCGGAGTGCTGCTGATTATCGGCTATCTGGTTTTTGTGTATTTGATGTTCAAATCAAATCATACTATTGTGAAAGTGACGGAAGTTCCCTCAGCGATTTTGATCTCCTTTCTGGGAAATCTTGTTATGCAGTATTATATGGGAAGGAAAGAGAAGCTCTTTATCAAAAAAGCATTCCAGCAGTACGTGGCAAAGGATATTGTTGATATTATTGTGAAAGATCCCAAGCGTCTTAAATTTGGTGGAAAGGTTCAGGAACTTACCGTTCTATTCTCCGATTTACGTTCTTTTACAACCTATTCCGAGCAGCATGAGACCCAGGAAGTTGTGGAAATTCTGCGTGAATATTTAACCGAGATGGTGGATGTGGTCAAGGATAACAGCGGAACGATTGACAAGTTCATAGGTGATGCGATCATGGCACTTTTCGGCGTACCATACTACTATGAAATGCATGCGTACAATGCGTGCAAAACAGCATTAATTATGGCTGAGCGGTTGAGAAAGTTGCAAGAGAAATGGACGAAAGAAGGCAAGGATTGCGTGCAGTTTGGCATTGGTATTCATACTGGTTCTGCGCTGGTAGGGAACCTTGGTTCGGAGCAGATCTTTGACTATACAGCGATTGGGGATACCATCAATACCGGAGCGCGCATCGAGCCCATGAATAAAATTTATGAAACTGAGAATCATATAATAATTAGTGAAACGACTTATGAAGCCGTGAAAGAAAGAGTTGAAGCACGTTATTTGGATATAAAAACTCTTCGCGGAAAGGGTAAGCCGTTCAAATTGTATGAATTGATATCTCTCAAAGAAGATGTGAATGTGCAGAAGACAATAGAGTAGAGTGAATTTATTTAGTGTGAAATTTTAGAATTTATTGACAGGAATAAGAGTTTAAAATGAAATAATGAAGTATAGTATATTAAAATTTGATTTGAATGAGTAGTATGAAAAAATATTTAAAACTAAAGTTGGAAGAATAATTTTAAAATTATGTATTATGTATGTGAAAGGTGTTGAAAGAATGGACGATAAAAACAAAGAAATTAAACAGAAAAGAAGAATGGAATTTAGTGCTTCAAAAAAAGGACATTCAGCTTCTAAAATAACATTTTCGAAACCAATAGTTGTCATGCAGTCATCGTGTTGCGCAATGGTTACCATACCTAAAAGTTCATAAAATATATGGAGAAGAAGTTAAACGCTGATATCATTCCTATCTTGCGACCAGATTGTAAAATAAAAAGGAGTTCTTATAATCGTTTTATAGTAAATGTTAATGAGAGAGAAGAGTTTATTGATTTAGATAAAGAAACAGGGGATTTGCTTTCAGAGGTGGTATTATTAATTGACGGAGAAAAATCTATAAAAACAATATCAAAAAAAATATCACAAGAGAAAACTCCAACCTTGACCTCTGAGATTGAAGATATTATTAACAACTTGTTTAAATGGGGAATTATATCAATACTAACGGAATGTCACGTTCCGGAACATAAGCATGATAAATCTATAATAATGCATCAACTTTCTAACTTATCCTCTTATTCATCCTATCCATCGGAACTGTTAAAAAAACTAGAACGAACTACAGTTGCAATAGTTGGTGCAAAATATATATCTCCTATAATTTTTCGATCCCTATATTTAAGTGGTATAAGAAATTTTAAATTAATAGGTAACCATGATACAAGCAGCCAAGAACTGTGCTTTTTCAGTTCTCCTCAAATTAAAGTTGGAATTGATTGGATAACCGCTCTTTCAAACGAAGCGAGTTATTTAAAATTCTCTCCAGATTTTGAATCTATATTAGACATGGACGAAACATATTTAATAACTAAGTTCAAAGAAATAGATGTTTTACTTATTTCGATACCTTATATTGGTAAGGAACTTATACTTAAATTGAATGAAATATGTTTAAAGACCGATACTAAAATTTTGTTTTCAGAAATACAGGATTCAAAAGTAATCATTGGTCCATTTGTTAAACCACATGAAACAGCATGTATATTGTGTCGTGAATTAAGAAATATACAATACTATTCTAATATTAATTCATTAGTTACTAAAAAAATAATAGATAATTCTTTATCAGGTCTGGATAGCTTTAACATAATCCCCGTTATGTCTGTCTCCTTGTTATTTTCGTTGGCACATATGATTTCAGAATATTTGTGTATGCACATTCTCGACATACAATCACTATTAATAAATCAAGAACATATAATTGATTTTTCAAAAATGAATATAAGCAATAACTTTATTTTGAAGCTACCTCGATGTCCAGCATGCGGTTATAATACAGTATCCCCAGAATACGAGTATTTCGCAAATTATGAAATCAAATAAAGCAACTCATAATATAATTGATGAAATACCTCATATAATTAGTCCTTATAGTATAATAAAGGAGTTCAGGAAGGTGCCCATAAGAGATTATGATATTCCATTGCACATCTATGCAGGTAGGTTATCGCCCATCAACTCTGTTGAATCCATAAGACCTGAAGCTAGCGGAGTTGGATTGAATGATAAAGAAGCTATGTCTTCATTTCTTGGGGAGGCTGTAGAGAGATATAGCTGGTTGTCTCTAATACCAGATAAAGTGATAATTGAGAAAGAATCAAATTTAAAAGAAAATTATTTACCAATTGAGGAAACAAATTTTATAATCAATGAAAAGGTCACTTTTAATAATTTTATCAAAAAGCTGAAAGAAATAGAAATTCCATGGTTAGTAGGCAAGAAACTTTCAACAAGCAAAAAAATACTTATCCCGGCAGTTGATCTTTTAGGTTATTTGATTCCAAATAAAGATTTTCAAAACTTAACAACGTTGACTACAAATGGTATAGCTGCTGGCACAAGTTTTTCGTATGCTTGTTTAAATGCAATTTGTGAGCTTATTGAACGAGATGCAGTTATGCAATTTTGGTACAGCCAAGGGGAAAATATTGATGCTATGCAATCTAATCTAAAACATGACGGGATGGAAAAAATAATTGCTAAATGTAATTCACTAAATTTACAATATACTACGTTGGATATAACTACAGATTTAGGTGTTCCAACATGTTTTACATTTCTTTATAGAAATGAAGAAGGTAACGAATGCCTCACTTGCGGTGCAGCAAGTAATATGTCAGAAAAGGAGGCTTCTAGGAAATCATTATTAGAAGCTTTGGCAATGTGGAAATCTGCTTTAACAATTAAAGCAAGTAAAAAAGATTTAACGTATGATGAAGTGAAAAATAATTTTGTAAATATTAATAGCTTCGAAGATCATGTGTTCCTTTACACCCATCCATGGGCAAGAGAAGGCTATAGTTTTCTTACCTCAAAGAAGTATATAAAAAAAATAGAGTAAAAGTAATATTTAGAAATCAATCCTTAGAAAGAAAACTTAAAAGTGTAGTAAAGTTGTTAAATCAAATGGGCCATGAAATACTAACTATTGATATTACCCCTGAAGATATAAGATTATTAGGTCTATATGTGGTAAGAGCATATATCCCAACATTAATACCAATGTTTGTAGGAAAGTATAATTCGCATTATCTCAAGAGATTTAAAATGAATATTTTAAACAAAAAAAATTGTTTTCATAAATGGCCCCATCCGATGCCATAAGATAACTAATGAAAGAGAATAATAAATTAAGTTCAATGAATCTAAATTATACTGATTCTACAACTAACTTCAGTACTGCAGAAACTTTTCATGAAAACACCAAACAATGGAATTATGAACAGCAAATAAGTAAAATAAAAACTCAAGGTAAAACTGATTATGTAAAAAGATTAATATTAAATCAAAATTTACATAATACATCAGAATTAACTAAGATAATTGCACAAGATACTGATAAATACAAAGGATTTACCTCAATTCCTCTAAATAATAAAATCAAGGATCAGTCTAATAATTTAATAAACATTATTACAGAACGAAAATCAGTGAGAAAATTTACGGGAAATAGTTTAGATGTTCAAGAGCTTACAACACTATTGTATTCATATAAGACAACAACAAAGATAGAGAGAACTGATATTTATAGAAGAACTATCCCTTCTGGTGGCGCACTGTATCCAGTAGAATTATATTTAACCTTACCAACTAACATTGATAAAGAGATTATAAAGGGAACTTATTATTATAATTCCAACAAACATTCATTGGTAATTATCAATAACAAACCTAGATTAAAAGAAGTAAGGAAATTTTTATTTCAACCCGATCTTCAGATAAATAAATCTGCTGCAATTTTTTATATCACTGGAATTTTAAATAAAAGCTCTTGGAAATATGGCGATAGAGCCTATCGTTATATGTTGTTGGAAGCTGGTCATCTAGCCCAGAATTTATTGCTCATAACCACATCATTAAACCTTGGAAGTTGCCCAATTGGAGGATTTAATGACAATATGGTTAACGATTATCTCTATTTAGACAGTATAAATGAAGTAACTCTGTACATAATAATAATAGGAAAAATATAATTCGGGAGGAAAAATAAATGAAAAAAAGATGGATTACATTAGCAATAATCTTGGTGGTTATTGTGGGATTATTAATTGTTTTTACTAATGTGGGAAAGAAGTCTAAGGATTATAAAATCGGAGCAATTCTTCCCTTAACTGGTTCTGCATCTTATCTTGGAAAAAATATCCAAAAAGGCATGGAACTAGCCCAAGAAGAAATTAATAATGCAGGCGGTATAAATTCTGTGCCTTTAAATATAATATTTGAGGATAGTATGAATGATCCTAAAACGGGTGTTTCTTCTTATGAAAAATTAGTAAATAATAAAAGTCTAAATGCTATAATTGTTGCTATGAGTACTGTTACTAATGCAATTATCCCGTTAGCAAAACGAGACAAGATTCCTCTTTTGTGTACGGCAGTATCAGCATCTGGGATTTCTAAACAGAGCCAGTGGGTTTTTAGGTTTTTCACAAAAGCAGATGACGATGCAAAAATTATTGCTGAATATTCTTATAATAATCTCAATTTAAGAAATGTATCAATAATCCACATTCAAGATGATTTTGGTTTAAGCTATGCAGACGTATTCGAGAACACTTTTGAGGAATTGAATGGTGAGATATCATCAGTACAATCATTCTCTCATGGCGAAACTAACTTTCGCTCACAGTTAACTAAAATAAAAAGCTATAACCCAGATGGTGTATATATTATAGCCTATGCAAACACTATAGCTCTTATTCCTAAGCAATTGCGCAAGCTAGGGATTGATTGTACAATTCTCTCGACTGGTACTATCTCTCAGAATTTTGTTGTTCAACAAGCACCAGAGGCAATAGAGGGAACATATTATACTACAAATGCCTTTAATACTTTTAACCCTAAAACAGACGAGATGAAGAAATTTGTTACTTCTTTCGAAGATAAATATAATACAATACCTGAATATTTCGAGGTTTTTGGCTATGATTCAATTAATCTTATTACTAAAGCAATAGAGAATCAAAGTTATACAAAAGAGGGAATTAAAAAAGGATTATTAGATATTCATGGATATCAAGGAATAGCTGGAGAAATCAATATAAATGATGATGGTGAAGTAAATTTTCCGCTTATTGTAGCAAAAGTAGAAAATAGTAAGCCATCTAAACCATTATTGTTAATTAAACCCTAATATAAAAAAATTTATGGAAAATTATAAAGAAACAAAAAATGAAGCATCTAAACTTGATGAAGTAAGAGAAAATCAAAAACCGTTGGAAGTAGAGTTTAATAAATTAGAGAAAGATTTAAAAAGGATTTTATTACTTTTATTTAAAGAGCCAATATTTCCAGTTTTCGATTGGTTTCTTAAGATTGTAGAAAATCCAGAGTTGGCGCCCGTATTTGGATTGCCATCCATTGAAGACAGCGGTTCTCATATTCGATCATTAATATCCTCAGATAGCGGTTTTTCACAAGGGCTGAGAGCTTACATCGCTCATAGACTTTATGCAGTATTTGATGTAATTATATGGTTCCAATACATACATTTTTGGCCTAATTGGATTAATTCATATATTAAAAAGATTAGGATTATTCATGACTATATTGACAGAAAATTTTTACCAAAAACGCTTAAAAATGACAATGTAAAGATAGTAAATAAAGCATGGAATTTAGACTCAGAAGACGAAGAAGAGAAAGATGAAGACGATATCGTAGAAGAAGGAGTTGATGTTGAGGTCGTTGTCGAAGAAAAGGAGAAAGACGAGGATATTAGGCTGAATTTGTGGTATCTATTTCATTCAGGATATTCAACCGACATACATTATTTATTAGTCAATTTATTTTTGTTAAACAATCCTGTTGCTTATGGTGAAAAAGCGGGGATATTTAATCCAGAATGCGAAGAAATATTCAATCACTTTGTAAAAAAATTAGATAAAACAATTAATGTCAAATTAGGTGAAGGATTTGAAAATGTAAATTTGATTAATGATTTCTCTAAATTACTTTGGAGTCTTGATACTTTGCTGCTTAATAAAAGAAAAAGCAAAAAACAATTTAGGGATAATTAATAATCTAGTTGATTATATTGAAAATAGACCAGAAATAAAGAGAAATCAATATACGAGTTTAGAATTACATGATTTTATTACTCCAGAAATACACACTATTGAAAAAGAATTACTATTTTCTGCGGGATGGGCTCTTGAATTATTATTGTTATGTGATGTTTATGATAAAGATTCTACCCTAAAAGGCGAGATTAAAGTTGATGGAATTAGAAAGTTCGCAAGAAAAATAATAGGTCAAGCAATAGATGATTTGTTAAAGCCATCAGAAAGCATGAAATTTCATCTTTATTCAATGACACAACGTTTTTGGTTTTTTTTAGAATATTGGCAATATAAAGCAATCTCTGCTGCAAATAAGTTAATGAATTTAGATGAAACGAGTTTTGACAAAGAATATAAACCAGTTAAAGATAAAGGTTTATTCCATTATTATAATTCTTTATGGTCTAGAATATTCGGGAAAGATAATATTGGCGGTATTACTCATTTACCAGATAAAAAAAAGGTGATGAATAATAAAAAATTGCCTGGAACTAAATATTCATGCTTTATTATGGGGGGATCTGGTATAGGAAAAACAGGACTAGTTGAGAAAGTTTTACGAGAAGAATATAGTTTAAAGGGAGCTATGCGAATAACTCCCATGGATCTCAAAATTTTTGGTTGCTATTATCTTCTTAAAAAGATCACTAAAAGTAACAACATTATAGTTTTTTTAGATGAAATTCATATTAATACAGGAATTTCACCTTATGCTTTTATGCTTGATCCTTTGCAGGATGATTTTAAATATGAGGTGATAGAGGAACTAGAGGAAAAGAAGGGTGGTAATAAAAAGGAAAAAGATAAAACGGAAAACAATGAAGAGAAAGATAAAAAGATTCTTTACATCTTTGCTAGTAGTGCTTATAAAACGAAAGATGAATTTAAGCGTAAGGCGATTGAAAGTAATGATATTGCAATGTATGATTTCGCAACAAGAATTGGACATTGGGTAGTATTGCCAGATTTATTTCAAATGCCAGAACAGAAACATATATTGGGTTATTTTATTGGGAAAAAGACTAAATATAATTTTAATTATAAACAACTACAATCAATAGCAGCTTTAATAACTATAAATGCTAGTTTAAAGAGTAGTAGGGAAATTGAATATGAAATAAACCGTATCGATTCGTTTGAGAATATTAATGAGGAAATAAATAAGTGGGAAGAAGAAATAAAAAAACGTTATTTGAGAGGTACAATTGAAAATCTATTTCCAAGAATTAAACATACTGAATAAAAGCAATTGATTTTGTATGATATTCAATTATTTGTTCAGACAAAAAGTTTAGTGTAAGAGGGGATAATTTTAGATCGTGGAACAGATATTATTAAATAGTCTAAATAATACTTGCATATATATTTATTTTGCATTAAGTATATTAATTGTTATTAGCATAACACATTTCTTCAATTTTTCTCACGCAATAATCTTCACCTCTGGTGCCTATTTCACCTTTCTTTTCTATAAATTATTTGGTGTTCCAATATATTCTGCTATTCCTTTTGCAATAATATGTGCTATTGTTCTTGGTTGCTCGATCGAGTCATTCATTTACAAGCCCTTGCGGAAAAAGGGGACATCGTCAATTGTTATGCTGCTTGCTTCGCTGGGTATATACATTTTTCTGCAAAATATCATCTCAATGCTCTTTGGGGATGACACAAAGTCAATCCGTTCCGGTGTGGTGAAAGAGGGTATCAATATTTTTGGTGCGCGGATCACACCTATTCAAATTGTCATCATTATTACTGCTATTGTCGTTACCATACTTATTATTCTCTTTTATAAAAAAACACAGCTTGGCAGATCCATGCAGGCAGTTGCAAGCGACAGGGAGCTTGCAGAATATACTGGCATAAATACAAATCGTGTCATTCTCTGGTCGTTTGCAATCGGTTCCGGGCTGGCAGCCCTGGCAGGTATTCTTGTTGCTCTGGATGTGGATATGACACCAACCATGGGAATGAATGCGCTGCTCATGGGTGTGGTCGTCATGATCGTGGGGGGAAATAATATCAAGGGCATGGTGTGTGCGGCTTTGCTTCTTGGTTTTGCCCAGAACTTTGGTGTATGGTATATCAGTTCGCAGTGGAAGGATGCGATTGCCTTTATTATACTTGTGCTGTTCCTATTGTTCAAGCCGGAAGGATTCTTCGGGAAGAAAATAAGGAAGCAAACAGTATAATGTTAAATGTTCGGCTACTTCATAACATTCTAACCCATGTCGGATTTATGTTTCGGTATTTACTATCAGGTCAAGCTTCGATTTGAAGTGGTAATTGAATTTTGACAAAGTTTGAAACCTCATCCCCCAGTGAAATATTCAGCAAGCTGATTTCACGGGGTAAACTAACCTTCTCCTATCTGAGGAGAAGGAAATATAATGAACATTAAAATTCAATTTAAATCATTTCACAATTTTTCTAAACTCGACTCGAATTTTGTTGATCGAAGAATCGACATGATCGATCAGATCGATCTGTTTATTTTGAAAATGTATTGGAAAAAAATGTTTTCTTGAGTTTCCGAAATGTGTTCGATAAATGTATCTGTTCGGTCTGACCGAACAGAAAGAAATTCTTCGGGAGTAAAGTAATTGTTCAATAATCATGTATGTTCAGTTTGATTGAACATCGAGATATCCAATTATGATAAACGAATATGTATAAGCTATGCATAATTGGCATTTTGACATTTATGTTTGAAAATGAGTCCATTTTCTTGACATCCAAAGTTGTGATCGAAAAATCGACATGATCGATCAGATCGATCATTAAAAAATATCGATCACGGGAGAATGTAATGTTGGAAAAGGAAATAATACAGCAATGTTTGAAGAATCTAGGAGAAGTTAAATCGATCGAGAAGCTTTTTTTCAATGAATTTACACTGGAGAATAAACGAAAATCTTTTGATGGTTTCTTAGATCTTAAAGTTTCAAACGAAAAATATCATTTCGCTCTTATTGTAAAAAAAATAATAAAAAGACCGTTTCCCGAACTCCTTAAACAAATTGTTAATGAGATGAATGATAAAATTGTAATATTCGCTGAGTATATTAATTCTTCTATAGCTCAGGATTTAAAAAAACAAAACGTAATGTTCTTTGATTGTCAGGGAAATATTTTTTTAAATATACCAAATAAATTGTTCATAGATATTCAGGGCAATTCTATGACGAAGAATCCATCTAAAAAAATAAACGCCCTATTTCAAACGAAAGGTATGCAATTATTACCATTATTATTAAATGATTTATTGTTATTAAATAAACCGATAAGATATTTACATAGAATAGCAAATATCTCATTCGAAAGAACAGCTACCTCAATAAATAACTTAAAAAGTTTGGGATTTATTATAAAAACTTCTCAAAACAAATTTGAGTTCAGCGATAAAAAAAAGTTATTCGACAAGTGGATAGATAATTATGGAGAACGATTACGTCCGAATCTTTTGATAGGAACGTATAAAATTTCTCCCAAAATGGATATTCAAAAAATAGCTCAAATCCTAAAAAATAGCACCATTGATTTTGCTTTCGGGGGTGAAACAGGAGCCGAAATTCTATCTCAATATTTTAGAGCAGGTTGCATCGATGTGTTTATTCCAGAAGAAAAAACAATGGATGTGATAAAGCATCTAGGATTAGCACCGTCAAAGGAATATAATATGTGTCTTTCTAATTTATATTCGGATGAATTGTTATTTAAAGATAAGTCTTTTTCTGTTCCCCTTGTATTGCCCATAATGATATATGCCGAACTTCTTTTTCAAGGAAATGATAGAGCAATAGAAACAGCAGAAATAATCTTTGATAAATATATAAAAAAGATGTTTAAATGAAATTAGAACCTGAATTGATCTCGACTCTTAAGGTACTCGATAATTACTTTAACGAAAAGGGAATTAATTACGCCTTAATAGGAGCACAGGTTCCCCGCATCCTGATTGATTTTCCGGTAGCATCAGAACATAGACCAACGCGAGATATTGATATTACTCTTCAATCATATTCCTGGAAAGATTTTGAGGAAATAAAGCAAGAACTTTTCGATTTAGGGTTTAAAGAAGATCGTTTTGAATTGAGATTTATATTTCAGGATACGGTTCTGGATATTGTTCCCTATTTAAATAGTGAAGTAAATAATGGTATCCTAACATTACCCGGTTCGGGAAATACTCTAAATGTTTTTGGGTTTGATCGTCTTCTGGAAAACTCAAAAAAAATAGAAATCCAACCGGATTTACATATTCCAGTCGTTCCATTACACATCTTACTTTTCACCAAAATTTTAGCTTTTTTAGATCGAGGAATAAATCGGAATATAACCAAGGATATTGAAGATATAATATTTGTTTTTAAGAATTATGAATCGTTGGAAATGAGTGAAAGAAGGTTTGATGCAACTATTCCTTTGGAAGTGAATTATGAAGATCGGGGAGCGTTCTTGTTGGGGACTGATCTGAAACAATACTTGCAAAAAGAAGAACAAGAGTTTGTCGTTCCTTTTCTTGAACATTTTCAAGATGAATTTTCAACACCTATTCAGAAAATATCTAAATATGATACTGCTAAGAGTAGAGAAATATTTAGTCTATTTGATTCTTTCAGGAAAGGATTTGAATTATGATCTATCTGCTTCATATTTTTATCTTAATCGGCATTTACGTTATTCTTTCAGTTTCTCTAAACTTATTAGCCGGTTATACGGGAATCCTTTCCATGGCACATGCAGCTTTCTTCGGAGTAGGCGCCTATGTGGTTGCCTTGCTGGCTCTTAATGTGCATACGCCTTTTATTGTAAATATTGTTATTGCATTCGTAGCAGCCGGCGCTTTTGGGGCTATTGTTGGAATTCCTTCATTGCGAATAAAGGATGATTATTTTATTATCGCAACCTTTGCGTTCCAGATCATCACCTTCAGTGTTTTGAATAATCTTGTTTCTTTTACAGGCGGTCCCATGGGGCTTCCCGGAATTCCGCAGCCCATAATTTTCGGATTGAAGATCGATAATCACTGGAGTTTCTTAATTCTCACAACAATTCTCGCATCCTTTACATATTTTGTCGCAAATAGGATTGTCTCTTCACCTTATGGTCGCATTCTCAAGGCAATCCGCGAAGATGAAGTATTTACTCAATCACTAGGTAAGAATGTAGCAGCTTTCAAAGTGAAAATTTTTATGGTAAGCGCTGCGCTTGCGTCCATTGCCGGAGTTCTATATGCTACGTACATAACCTATATCGATCCCACCAGCTTCACGGTGAATGAATCTATTTTTATCATCTCAATTGTGATCATCGGCGGTGCGGGAAATTTGAAAGGGTCTGTTGTAGGAGCGGTCGTTTTAGTTATGCTGCCGGAATTATTGCGCTTTGTAGGGTTACCCAATTCCGTAGCTGCGAATATAAGGCAAATGCTTTATGGTGGACTTCTGGTTGTGTTTATGTTGTGGCGTCCGCGGGGTTTTATCGGGGAATATAATTTTAACAGAAATAGTGAAAATGAATAATATCTTAGAAATCAAAAAATGTAATAAACATTTTAATGGGATCGTTGCACTCGATAATTTCAACTGCGCGATAAAGAAACAAGAGATCGTTGGTTTGATCGGTCCAAACGGAGCAGGGAAATCAACGCTATTTAATGTCATTACAGGTTTCATTAATCAGGATTTGGGATCAATAGTTTTTAATAATAAAGATATTTCAAAAAAACCAGCATATAAGATCAATAATCTTGGGATTTCAAGAACCTTTCAGGATCTCAGATTGATTCGACAGACGACTGTTATGGAAAATGTTCTCTTATCTTTTAGCAAACAACCGGGAGAGCATCTGGAGAATGTTTTTCTTAGAAATAAAAAAGTAAAAGAAACCGAAGCGGGAAATAGGAAAAAAGCTGTTGAGTTGTTAGATTTTGCGGGTTTAAATGAAAAGTCATATGAACTTGCAAATGATCTGTCTTACGGGCAGCAGAAGTTGCTGAGTATAGTATGCTGCTTGGCTTCTGACCCAAAATTACTTCTTCTCGATGAGCCGATTGCTGGAATAAATCCTGCAATGATCGATGAGATAATCAAGATAATAAAAATGCTTCCTGAAGAAGGCAAATCAGTGATCATCATAGAGCATAACATGGATGCAATTACGGAATTATGTGACAGGGTTATCTTTATGGATGCAGGGAAAAAAATCAGCGAAGGCACTCCAAAAGAAGTGCGGAACGACCCAAAGGTTATTGAAGCTTATTTGGATTAGAGAATTGTATGTTAGAAATTAAAAATATTAAAACCGGCTATGATAAGAAACAAGTGCTGTATGATGTTTCGCTTAAAGTTGCTGATGGTGAGATAGTATCAATTATCGGACCTAACGGTGCTGGAAAATCCACGATTTTAAAAGCAATATGCGGAGTACTGCCTTTGTGGGCTGGAGATATTGTGCTTGATGATCGTTCCATAAAAGGTAATTCAGTTGCTCAAAATATCAAAAATGGTCTTACAATTGCTTCACAGGGAAACAGGGTATTTGATGAACTCACCGTCAAAGATAATCTCGAACTTGGCGGGTATTTGTTACACAAAAATAAATTGCAAAAAAGAATTGAGCAGACTTATGAAATTTTCCCTGTTCTGAAAAAAAGGATGAAGCAGCTTGCCGGCAAATTGAGCGGTGGCGAACAGCAGATGCTTGCTATAGCGAGAGCGTTTGTTCCAGAACCGAAACTCCTGCTGCTCGATGAACCGTCATTAGGATTGGCTCCGAATTTACTGAATGATGTGTTTGAAAAAATTACAGAGATAAATAAAATATCGAATACTTCATTGTTAATAGTCGAACAAAAGGTGAATGAAATATTGAAAATTTCACATAGAACCTATTCGATCAAACTTGGGAAGATCGCATTTGAGGGAAAATCAAAAGAACTGATTGGTAATGCTGAAAAATTAAGAGAATTGTTTTTGTGAAAAATCTACACTAAATACTGAAATATATCTTTCAAAGTATCAAGATAATAATCCGCTCCCTTAAGATATTCTTTTGGGAGCGTTGTTGCAATGGCTGCAACCTTTATCCCTGCATTCTTCCCTGATTCGATACCAAGCGGAGCATTTTCAACAACCAAACATTCATCCTTCTCCAATCCCAGTTTTTTCCTGGCGATCTCATAAGGATCCGGATTCGGCTTTGCTCGTGGAATGTCATCCCCGGTTATGATCACATCAAAAAGTTTTAACTCATTTTCAGAAAGTGCGTGATTCATGTTCTTTTTGGCACACGCAGTTACCAATGCAAGTGTGTATCCATCTTTATGAAGTTTCAGTAGAGTTTCTTTTGCTTCGGGATAAAATTGCACATCTACGATCGAGCGGTAATAGGCACGTTTTGTTTCGATAAAATCGTGACGCTGCTCTTCAGGGATTTCAATGCCTGCTTCTTCTATCAGGAGTGGCAGAATTTCTCGTGAGCTTCTTCCTTCATGAAGAAGGACGGTGAGTTCTTGGACCTCACCGCCCAATCTGTGAAACATTTCATGCCAGGCAAGAAAGTGAAAATGAAGAGTATCGACAATCACACCATCAAGATCAAAGAGAATGGCTTTAACCGGCATCTAAGTCTGTGCTACTCCTTCTTCTTATCACAAAGGAGAAAAGCAATAGTAAATAGAATAAGAGTATTGGCAAAGTGAATGAAATTAATACCCTTGGTCACTCCAAGGAAAGGAACAACATTGAATAGTCCCATGATAAAAGCAAAGATAACCATGAGCACAGCGAGAATACCGCAAATCCATGCAAGTATTTTCATGCGACCCCCTTATGTTTTTTTTGATGCTTTTGCATCATTTATTTATTTAACATTTGCTTTGCAAGATTAAGAAATTGTTGAGCTTCTGTGCTGTCAGGTTCAACCTCGAGCCATTTCTGTGCGTATGAGACAAGATCAGCATAGTTCTTAGTATTGCTCAAACAATAGCAAAGGTACTTAAGTGCTTCAAGCTCTGTAGGATCAACAGTGACGACTTTTTCATAATATATTGCTGCCTCAGTATAATCTTTTTGATTGAAATGCATATCTGCAATATTATAGAGCAATTCCTTATTACTCGGATCAATCTCAATAGCTGTTATTGCATAGTTCATTGCTGCTTCAGTATTTCCGAGCTTGATTTCTCCGACCCAGATATTATAGAGCCAGTCAATATTTTGAGGTTCTAAATTATGAAGAACTATAAAATATTCAACCGCTTTTTCATAATTGCCTTGATTGAAATAGGTTGTCGCAATTCTATTGAGAGCGAAAATGCTTTCCTTGTCTTTATCATAGATTTGAAGATAAACATCCAAAGCTTTATTAATAGAATCTGCACGCACGTAGGTGTCACCGAGAAGTTCAAAGGTTGCCATACTGTCAGGTTCTATTTCATGAGCTTGATTCAGTTTGAGAATGGCTTCAGAAAAATTCTGTTCTTTCAATTCTTCAAGTCCTTGATTGTGGAGCTGGCTCCAGGTTGAAAGGTATATTATATTAACTTCTTTTTCCTTGCTCGGATCGGCTTCTAACGCTTTTTTTGCGTATTGATAGGATGTGTAATATTCTTCCTTATATTGACCGTAAATTTGTGACATGAAGAGGTATGCATCAGCATTTCCAGGATTGGATTCGATCTCTTTTTTAAGATTTTCAATAGCTTTATCCGGATCGTCTTCATCACGAATAGCTAGTTTTGCAGTTCTCATATACATACTTTCACATGCAACAAGAACCAATACGGCAACAATAACCAAGAATATTGGAAGAAATTTTTTCATGTGTTCTCCTTTTCAAGAAAAATTTTCAGAAAAATCCTAAATGCAGAGAGTTCGTCAAGAATTTTCATACTGTGACGATACCCTTTTGACCCATAAAGTAAGGTCTTTGATTTTTACCACTTCAATGGGTTGGTTCTCTTCTATTTTACCTTCGGTAGATATTGCTGTCCAAAGCTCACCGCGAACAAAAACCTGTCCTTCTGGATTGAGTACTGTTTTTGTGAGTCCTCTTTCGCCAATTTCACCTTCCCGTCCTGTGGTCACCCTGCTTTTATGTACCTTCAGTACAAGTGTGACCAGGAGCAGAAAGAACAAGATCGTGAAAATCGCGACTCCGATTATAAGTGAGAGTGATATTCTGAGGAAGGGTACTTTGGACTGAATTAACATCATAGAGCCCAGTACTATACCCACAACACCTCCTATTCCTAATATTCCGGAGGATTGCACCTTGAGTTCAAGAAAGAGCAAGATGAATCCAACGATAATAAGTAATAATCCCACAATATTGACCGGCAGATTGGAAAGTGCAAAGAAAGCAAGCAATAGAGAAATAGCACCAAAAACTCCTGCAAAACCGATTCCGGGTGATGAGAATTCTGCAATAAGTCCGTAAATGCCAAGCATGAGGAGGATATAGGCAATATTGGGATTTGTTATATAAAATAAAAATCTTTCAATGAAGTTCATCCGGCTGGGAATAACATTTACGTGCTCTGTGCTCATGATAAACACTTTATCATTCTTGATAATTTCTGAAGAGTCTATTTGTTTGAAGAGGTCTTTTCTCGAGGAAGCTAAATATGTTATTATGTTTTTGTCCAGCGCTTCTCTGGCAGGAAGGGATATGCTTTCGGAGACCATCTTTTTTGCGATATCCTCATTGCGCCCTGTTTTCTGGGCAATGGATGCAACGTATGAAAGCATATCATTGACCACTTTTTTTTCCATGGTCGAGTCTATCTTTGCTCCCATAGAAACAGGATGAGCAGCGCCAATACTCGAAGTGGGAGTCATTGCAGAAATATCGCATGCAAGCATAATTATCGCACCTGCAGATGCAGCACGAGCACCTTCCGGGGTGACATATCCTATAACTGGCACATCAGCATTCATTATTTTTTGAATGATTTCCCTCATTGAAGTATCGAGTCCGCCAGGTGTATCAATTTCAATAAGAACTGCTGCATCGTGTGCCTCTGCAGTTTCGATCCTGTCTATAATATAATTTGCAATTGGCGGTCCGATCGTTCCATCAACCGTGAGAAGATAAATTTCATCGATAGTAGTTTGTGCGTGAATAATAAAAGGAAGAAATAAAATAAAGATTACAATAATAATTTTTTTCATTTGAAACTCCACAAAAATAAAAATTACCTATTATAAAATGTCAATTATTTCTTAAAAAAATATCATTAACCACGAAAAAAATTTAGAAAATGGAAATTTTAAAATAAATTTAATTCTTAATCTGCGTGGGACTGCGTCCTATTATTCCTACCAAAAAATTAAAAAATTATAAAACTTTTTGTGATTTTTCGTGTCATTTAGTGGTTAAAATTCTTTAATGCGCTCACCATTCCAAAAACCTTGACATCAGAACTGCTAAAAAGTGCAAAGGTTGCATGAAAAAAGCTGAAATCCTCTTTAATAATATAGCTCCGCTAGTTGATGGAGGGCAGTATTATTGCAAGTGTGAAACCGACCTTCCATTCAAAATATATGTCACAATTACAGGACTGAACGCTACCTCGAAAGTTTTTCTGAATTTCAGAAAAAAAGCAGAAAAGAGCTGGCTGCAGAGTATAATGAATTCGATCGGGCAAGACCGATTTGAAGCGGCAATCAAAACGAAGGAAACGGGTTTGTATGAATACACTTTTGTTGTTGAGGAGGAAGATGGCATCATAACTCATGATCGAATATATGAAGTCTATTTTGATCGACCACGAGCGCGTTTTGCTGCGTGGTACGAGATGTGGCCCCGTTCACAAGGAAAGATAAAGGGCAAAAGTGCGACCTTCGATGATATGATAAACCGGTTGCCTTATGTGCACGATCTCGGATTCGACACAATATATCTTGCGCCGACCTATCCCGTTGGAGGGACAAATAAGAAAGGTCCAAATAACTCGCTCAAAGCAGGTCCCGATGATCCGGGCAGTCTATTTTCTATCGGTAATGAATATGGTGATCATAAAGCAGTTAATCCGGATTTCGGAACAATGGAAGATTTCCATCGATTTATAAAGGAAGCAGCCAAGTTTGGGATTGAATTGGCTATAGATATTGTCTTTACGTGTTCCCCAGACCATCCCTGGATAAAGCAACATCCCGAGTGGTTTTATCATAATTCCGATGGAACGATCAAATATGCAGAAAACCCACCAAAAAAATATGAAGATATACATCCGCTGAATTTCGAATGTGAGAATTATCGGGAATTATGGAATGAGCTTCGAGATATTTTCCTTTTCTGGATCGAACAGGGTATTCGTACATTTAGAGTGGATAATCCTCATACAAAACCGGTTGAATTCTGGAAGTGGATCATAAAAGAAATCCATAAAAAAGATTCCAGTGCTATCCTGCTTGCAGAAGCATTTACAGAACCAAAAATGATGAAGCTGCTCGGAAAAGTTGGTTTCACACAGTCCTACACTTACTTCACGTGGCGCTATAACAAGCATGATTTTACAGAATATATGACAGAACTTACCATGACGGATATGCAGTATTATTTCAGAGGAAATTTATTCACCAATACACCCGATATTCTGATGCCTCTGCTTCAAGAAGCTGGACGCCCGGCTTTCATGCAGAGAATTGTACTGGCGAGTACGCTCTCCTCTGTGTATGGAATGTATAATGGTTATGAACTCTGCGAAAATAAAGCGATTCCGGGCACGGAAGATTATCTGAATTCAGAAAAATATGAATACAAAGTCTGGGACTGGGATAGGCCGGGAAATATCAAATATTATATCAAAAAGCTCAACCAGATACGCAAAGAGAATGTCGCATTACACTATTATCGAAATCTCTCATTCTATGAATCGTCAGATGATAATATCCTTTTTTATGGGAAAACATCCTATAACAACGAAAACACAATCCTCGTTGCAGTCAATATGGATGCTTATAATGAGCACTCTGGTGTTTTGCATTTGCCCTTAGAGAAATTTGGCATTCAAGCAGTAGAAGAGTATACGATAGAAGAATTGTTATCAGGAAAAACCTTTACACAAAAAGGTAAAGAGTTATCAATAACTTTATCGAATGAGGATCCTGCATGGATTTTCACATTGCATAAAAAATATTAGAAAGGTTCTTATGAAAGTTACATTTATTTCTAAAGAATATCCGCCGAATGTATATGGCGGTGCAGGAGTGCATGTTCGGTATCTTGTACAGGAACTCCGCAAAATGATAGATATAGAAGTGAGAAGTTTCGGAGATCAGGATTTAAAAGAGGAAGGTTATCGGGTCAAAGGATATTCATCTCTTGGAAAATTGGAGGGGGATCCCCGCATCAGTAAAGCCCTGGATACTCTTGGGATCGATCTCTCGATCGTGAATGATGTCATGGACTCCGATATTGTTCATACACACACATGGTATACTGCTTTTGCAGGATTTCTCGCTAAGATCCTATATGATAACAAATTCGTGCTTACCTCACACAGTCTTGAACCGCTTCGTCCCTGGAAAGAAGAACAGCTCGGAGCAGGTTATAAACTCAGCAGTTGGGTGGAAAAACTTGGCATTGAAAATGCGGACAGAGTTGTGGCAGTTTCAAATATGATGAAAGCCGATATCCTTAAATATTTCAATATCGACGAGAAGAAAATTGCAGTTATATACAATGGTATTGACACAAGCAAATGGAAGGAAACACTCACAGATTTCACGCTTAAAGAATATGGCATTGATGAGGAGTATGTGCTTTTCGTGGGAAGGACCACCAAGCAGAAAGGGATGGTCTATCTTATTGAAGCAGCGAAAGATATCAAAGCAAAAGTTGTATTCTGCACAAGCGCACCCGACACTCCTGAAATCGAGCAAATGCTCACAGAAAAAATGCAGGAAACTACCAATACCCTGTGGATTAACAAACTGCTAAAAGAAGAGCAGTACATAGAATTGTACAGCAATGCCTCAGTCTTTGCATGTCCTTCCATCTATGAACCTTTTGGTATCATAAACCTTGAAGCAATGGCGTGCAAAACTCCTGTCGTTGCAAGCAAAGTTGGCGGAATAAAGGAAGTAGTCGTGGAAGGTGAAACCGGATTTTTCGTTGAACCTGCCGAGCCCAAACAGCTTTCCGAGAAGATCAATAAGCTGCTTGAGGACAAAGAGTTAGCAAAGACATTCGGAGAGAATGGAAGGAAGAGGGTAGAGCAGTATTTTGACTGGAAGATAATTGCAAGGCAGACAAAAGAAATGTACGAGGAATTGCTAGAAAAATGACAGATGAATTTCCAATGATTCATTACAAACTCGATTTAATTGACATAATTTTGCATGCTTCATGTTTTCCTTTGATATGAAATCATTGTTTTTGAGATATATATGAATAAGTTATTACTGATTTTTCTAACATTGATTGTAGCTTTCGCACTTAAAGCAGAAAAATATAAAAGACACAAAAATAAATTCAGTATATTAAGGAGTCAAACATGAAAAAATCTACCATGGTTTTAATTTTGGTGCTTGTACTGACAAGCTCTCTTCATGCAGTAATGGGTTTGAATGGTGGGATTTTCCAAAATTCTCATTCCGATCAGAACAATGCCGATCCTTTTGATATGAACAAGCCAAATGAATACTTCATTGTCGGTGGATTAAAACAAAATTTAATCATTACTTTCCAAGTTGATATGACCCTTCAGATATGGAATGGCTGGTTCGTGCCCGGTGCTGATACATCGGCAGTAAGCGGCTCCATGAACGGATGGAATAAATGGGAGCTTACCGATGTTAATGGTGATGAGATTTATACAGGAGAATATTCATTCTATGGAAGTGTCAGTGATGTGATCGAATATAAATACCGAATTAATGATAATTTTGAATTATTCGATTTGCCGAATAGAAATTTTACAATCGATGACACTGTAACCACGATTCCTGTTGTTTATTATAATGATTTCAATCCAAATACTCCAACTAATCTCACCGCAGTTGTAGATGAGTGGAACGTTGATCTTGATTGGGATGCACCCGCAACCCGGGATGTTGAATATTACAATCTCTATCGCGATGATTCTGTCTTTGCCTTGGTGTATCATCCCACCACAAGCTACACTGATACTTCAGTACCATTTGGAAATCATGTGTACTATGTTACGGCAATGTATCCTGAAGGGCAATCACTTCCTTCCAACACACAAACTGTTTTTGTTGGACCAAATACACCTCCTATCGCAGATGCAGGCGATGACCAGATCGTGATCGAAGGACATACAGTATATTTGGACGGCTCCGGTTCATACGATCCGGACGGGCTTCCATTGACATATCACTGGAGTACCCCATCAGGAATAGTGCTTTCTGATTCAACTGCAGTTGATCCTACTTTTGTTGCACCACTGGTGGATGAGGATACTATCTTTACTCTCTCTCTTATCGTGTTTGATGGTGAGTTATATTCTGATCCCGATTATGTTGATATTACTGTTTTGAACAGCATGCCACCTACTGCAGATTTTTCAGCATTTCCAAGAACGGGCTCTATTCCCCTTGAGGTGACCTTTACTGATGAATCCTATTCATATATCACAGACTGGAATTGGAACTTTGGTGACGGGGAAACAAGCGATGAGCAGAATCCCGTTCATATCTATACTTCAGCTGGAATATTTTCTGTAACTCTCGCAGTTACAAATTTCTTTGGAACAGATAATATTACCAAATGGAATTACGTTCACGTAGTTTCTGTTCAGCTTGATCCTCCTACGAATCTTACATATGTAGTTAATGTCGATGATGTAACCCTTGATTGGGATGCCCCTTCCTCCGGTGCGAAGACTCTAAGCTTTTATAAGTTATACCGCGATGATACGGTGATTGTTGCAATCTACCCGCCCACTACAATGTATACTGATATGAATCTGACGATAGGTGAGTATGAATACTTTGTTACTGCGGTGTACACCGAGGGAGAATCTTCACCCACAGACCCGGTAATAGTAAATATTATAGATAATCCACCTGTTGCAGATGCAGGTCCTGATCAAACAGTAGATGAAGGTGATTATGTTCAGCTTGACGGCTCAGGTTCATATGATCCTGAAGGACTGACTTTAACTTACAATTGGACTGCTCCGGCACAGATCACTCTTGATGATCCGGCAATTGTAGACCCGAGCTTTACTGCTCCTCTGGTAACACAGGACGAAGTTTTCCCGATTGAACTCATGGTGTTTGACGGCAATTCATGGTCTGATCCCGATACGGTCTTTATAACCGTTCATGAGCTTATGGATGCAGGTGATCAACCTCAGAATCTTGATACAGCACTTCATGCAAATTATCCTAATCCCTTTACTTCGGAAACCTCAATTTCTTTTTCTCTGAAAGAAAATTCGCAGGTTAAAATTGAGATTTATAACATAAAAGGCGAGCGCGTATCTACTCTTATGAATGAAAATTTTGATTCTGGAGTTTACTCTTTCCAGTGGGATGGCATGGATTTGAGTGCAGGTATTTACTTCATAAAATTGATGGTTAATGACAAAGTAACCGATATCCACAAAACAATAATTCTGCGGTAAGATAAGCAGTATAGATTATAGACTCGAATGCATAATCTGTTTTCGAGTCTTTTTTTTTGTAGTCCTCCACACTACCAAACATCAAACTCTTTATTAATGGGATTTAAAGTCCCGATATTCTCAAATCGCAATGCTTGAGAATTGAGTGCAATAACTTGACATAGGTTTACCGACACAAATGTCAGAACATTCTTAAAAGGAGTTTTCGATGTTTGCTCGGATAAAAAAGTTAGACAAAATTCAGTAATAACTATTGGAGAAAAACCAATGACAACTTTTGTTCAAGAAGAAACTAAACCACAAAGCGGAGTTTTTTCTGTCACCTTTGAATATCAACCTCTTACCGGTGGCAAACATGACGTGTATCTTGCCGGTGAATTCAATAACTGGTCGGATAAAGATATACAACTTGAAGAAGATAACGGAATATACAAAACAACAGTTCAGCTTCCCAAAGGAAAATTTACCTATAAATTCGTTGTGGACGGCAACTGGGTGACCGATGAGAACGCAGCCGAGTTTGTGGGCGATGGTTTTGGTGGACAAAATTCCGTTGTATTCGTGGGTAAAAAAGAGGACATAGACGCTCTCTATAAAGTAGAATTTTCATATAGACCAGATAAAGAAGGTGTGATCGATGTGTACCTGGCAGGATCTTTCAACGGGTGGAATGCAAAAACCAACAAAATGGAAGAACAGGACGGGGTCTACAGTACGACCCTCCTTCTCAAGGGTGGAGAATACCAGTATAAATTCGTCGTGAACGGTACGGACTGGCTCACAGATATGAGCGCTTCTCGGTTTGCTGATGACGGTTTCGGTGGGCAGAATTCCATTCTCGATGTTGACGAACGCTTCCCAAAAGTTCAGATCGAAATAAGTGATGGAAATGTCATGACGTATGGAATCCCGACCGACCAATCACTGGAAACGATCAATCCGCTCTCCGACACAAAGATTGAATTCAAAGCCCGGGCACACAGAAACGACCTCGAAAATATCTATCTCTGGAAAGACGGAGAAAAGATCGAGATGGATTTTGTGGATGCGGATGATACGTTTGATTATTATCATAAAATAGTTGAGCTGGATTCACCGGATGATGAGTTTGATTACTACTTCATTTATGTAGATGGTGGGAAAGAATTCTATCTTCTCAACGGTGCTTTGACCGAAAACTTTGATGAAGATATGGTATTTCATTATTCAAAGGATGCAATCGAGCCGTTCTTTACACCGGACTGGGTGAAGAATGGTGTTATCTACCAGATTTTCTGCGACAGATTTTACAATGGGGACAAATCCAATGACCAGGATTTCACAGAATGGTATTATGAAGGTGTGAACCAACCACCTGCACCCGGAAAGAAATTACCTCCGAACAAGCAATACTTCCACCTGGTTGATGATTGGTATGATATTTCCAGCTTGAAGAGCAATCCGTACAGGCATGACGGAAAGCCGGACGGGTGGTCTTTTTATGGTGGCGACATCGAAGGTGTGCGACAAAAAATTGGCTATCTTGAAGATCTTGGTATTACGGTGATATATTTCAATCCGCTCTTCGAAGCAAAATCCAATCATAAATACGATGCAGTAGATTATATGAAACTCGATCCTCATTTCGGAACTGCGGAAGAATTTAAAAAATTTGTAAAAGAAGCTCATGAACACGGAATTCATGTGATCATAGACTGTGCTTTCAACCATACAGGTGAAACTTTCTGGGCATTTCAGGATGCTCTTGAGAAAGGACCGGATTCACCTTACTGGCACTGGTATGAGATAAAGAAGTGGCCCCTTCCTGATCCAATTCCTGCAGGTTTCAATCCCTCAGATTATTATGAATGCTGGTGGGGTGTTGGCGAAATGCCGGACCTGAACTGGGACCTTACGCTGCCTAATCCAGCAGAGAACAGCATAAAAAATATTGATGATGCTGATCCGAACTGGGATGTGGTGAACTATGTTCTCGATGTTGCAGATTATTGGATCAAAGAAATGGATTGCGACGGTTTCCGCCTGGATGTGCCGAATGAAGTTCCATTCTGGTTCTGGGAACTGTTCCGCGACAAAGTCAAATCTATCAAACCGGACGCCTATCTTGTTGGCGAGATCTGGGGCAATGCAACAGATTGGGTTAACAGCCATTATTTTGATGCGGTCATGAACTATGCCTTCTTCAAAGATCCCGTGATGCGCTTCTTTGCAATGAGAAGTTGCACCGCAAAGACTTTTGACAGAGACATCAAGCAGGGCTTGCTTGCATATCCTATCCAGTCTGTACAATGTATGATGAACCTCATTGACAGCCATGATACCTTCCGGTATCTTGAAACCGTTAAAGGTGATACCGGTAAACTCAAACTCACTATGCTCTTCTCGATGACCTACGTTGGTGCTCCTCATATATGGTATGGCGACGAGATCGGTATGATGGGTGCCCACGATCCGGACTGCCGAAGACCAATGAACTGGAAATATACTGAGGATAAAGAAAAGGTTGCTCTTCGTGACTGGTATAAAAAGTTGATTCAAATACGGAAAGGTTTCTCCTGCCTTCGAACCGGGGATTTCCATACTGTGCTAACTGATGGCATGGTTTATTCATATAAAAGAAGTGATGATAACTGCTCTATCACAGTCGTGATCAATAATGACACAAAAGCTCATACGGTGAAGATTCCCTTTAATAAGGAGCAGAAATCAGCAATAAATCTGCTGAATGATACGTCCTATCAAATCATGGATGGAGAAGTAGATATTACTCTCCAGCCAATGAGCGGAGCAATCCTGAAATAATTTTCCCTGAGAAATGCTGATGGCTCAGCCTGGGTTTGGGAAGATTATACTGATAACAGAACACTCACAATCGATGATTCTTCTCCAACACAAATTATTGATCCTCCACTCATATTCAGCCAGGAAGGAACTCTTCCCGTCGAACTCTCTGCTTTCACAGCAGTGTATATGAACGAGTTCGTCACTATTTCCTGGCAGACAGCTTCAGAAACAGATGTGATCGGTTATAATATTTTCCGTTCTGAAGAGGATAATTTCTCGACTGTTCAAAAAGTCAATGCTTCGATCATTCCCGGACATGGCACTACAACCACACCTCAATCTTATGAATTTACAGACCTCACTGCGGATCCTTATTACACTATCTACTATTACTGGTTAGAGGTTGTGAACTTCGGTGGAACGAACAATCTTTATGGCTCGATCGAGTTTACTCCTGTCGATGTTGACCAGAATGGTGAGATGAATATTATTACTTCCAATCTGCTTCCAGGTTTTCCGAATCCTGTAAATATCGGGCAATCGGTTACCTTTAATTTCTGTCTTGGCGGGATGGAAGGAACAGTTCGTCCTGTGCAGTTGAATATTTATAATGTGCTCGGACAGCGTGTCGCAGAAGTGATCAATGATGACCGTGTGGTGAATAATTACTCTGTTGAATGGAATACCGAGAATTTTGGACGCGGTATTTATTTCTATCAGCTTAAGACCGAAGATTATCAAGAAACCAAAAAATTAATGATCGACTGATGATTATACAAATAGACCTGGCTATCACCCCGTGTGGTAGCCGGGTTTGTCTTATATTCTAAATCAGCAGCTCATAAGAATTTTATCCTCCATCTTTCCAACACTTGTCATTCTGATACCGTTTTCATGGGAATGACACACTCCTTATTTCTTAACGTTTAAAACGAAATTTATTACACAATCCTCTCTTTGCCTACCTCGGCGTATTATTAGGGAGACTGGTGTTCTCTGCATGCCAAGGCGAAGTGAAACGAAGACTTGTTGTTTAATTCCTTTTCTATACTTTGGGATGTAATTTTTTAGTGAAGTAAACGATATCATTATGCTTGGTATAGCCGGCTTTCTCAAATAAATTCATCGAGGGATCGTTGGGATCATCAATTAGAGTTGCATAAATCTCTAATCCTTGAGATGCCAGCCACTTTTCCGAATGTGCTATTAACTTCTGCGCTATCCCCTTATTGCGATAAATTTTCAGTACTGCCAAACGGTTTAACCATCCTTTGCGTCCATCGTGAGTGACCATGATCGTTGCGACATCTTTGCCCTCACTTGATGCCATGAACACACGTATTTGTGGAAGTTGAAGCTGTGAATGCAGGTTATACTTTGTGTCACGCCCCTTTGGTTTATGAATGAGTTCAGCATCCTGCCAGATTCGAAGGATCGTGTCTAAATCCTTTTGGCTCGCATTTCGAATTGTAATTTTTGTCTCTTTTGATTTATTCATCTTTCAATCTCTTTATAATATTTTCACTTTCAAGCTCTTTGAGAATATCCTGCACTGTCATGTGTAGAAAAAAACGGGTGTGTTTTTCTTATCAAGTTTATGATGGATGAAAAAGTAGAAATTAATATTTCAGTTTTAATTCTGGGTAACCGCAGTTTTTATTTATGTTATGTTAAAATGATGGCAGAAATGTTCGAAGGAATATGAAATACTTGACACGTATAATTTGTGAGTTATTAAAAAATTAGAACTGGTTACAAGAAATTTTGAACTTCAACATTCGGAACCTGATAAGACGTCTCTAACCTGAAGAGGACAGATGATAAAAAGAAAGAAAATACACGATTTTTGATAAGGAGCTTTGATGAAAATCCTTAAAAAGACTATCGAAGAATATGGTGGAGAAGTTTTTGTTGAGGACAATAAGCCGCACGGAGCAATATTTATTATTCGTATGAAGAAAACGATAGAAGCGTGAAGATAAAATGAAGAATATTTTTTTCTATAATAATTATTTGGAGTAAATATGTCTGTTAAGATGTTTGCTAAAACACGTGCTCAAAATGTGAGTGCATTATTATTCATCATAGTTTTTATAATATTACCTTTTGGCAGAATAGCAGCACAGAATGCCGGACGGAATATTAAAACAAAAACCGACACGATCCTGATTGCCTCAGAACCTGGTTATCCTCCGTTCTGCATTGTGGATGAAGAGGGAAACGCAGACGGCTTTTCTGTAGATCTCATTAAAGCTGCTGCAGAAGTTATGAACCTGAATATCCATATCAAGGTGGGTCCATGGGCTCAGATAAAACAAGAACTGGTAGATGGACAGATCGATGCTCTTCCATTGGTGGGACGTTCACCTGAGCGAGAAGAAGTCTTTGATTTCACCTTTCCATATCATACAATGAATGGAGCCGTATTCGTGAGAAAAGGTACAAAGGATATTAAAATCCTTGAAGACCTGAAGCAAAAAGAAATCGTAGTAATGAGAGGGAATAATGCCCAGGAATTTGTCACCAGAGACTCAATATCTCATAATATATATGCTACAGACACCTACGATATTGCATTCCAGCAACTCTCCGAAGGAAAGTATGATGCGGTGATTGCCCAGAAACTTATGGGATTGCAATTGCTGAATGAACTTGGTATTGATAATATTGATGTTCTTGATATTGAATTGGAAGGTTTCAGCCAGGATTTCAGCTTTGCTGTACAAGAAGGAGATAAAGAACTGTTAGCGCTTCTAAATGAGGGATTATCAATAATAGTAGCGAACGGGACCTATGATGAATTGCACAAAAAATGGTGGACGCCAATCGAGGAATATAGTTTGTCATTCCAGGATAAACTCTTAATGCTGTTACCCTATATTATCAGCATCATTATTATCATAGCCATCATAGCAATTTTCATTTTGGAAATGCAGGTTAAGAAGAGAACCCGAAATCTTCGCAAAGAAATTGTAATACGCAAGCAAACGGAAAAAACACTTAAAGCAAGCGAAGAAAAATATCGTTCAATATTCGAATCATTCCAGAATATTTATTACCGGGCCAATAATAAGGGAATTATAACTGATCTTTCTCCATCGGTTCTTAAAATAAGTGGTTATAAACCTGAAGAATTAATTGGAAAACCAGTTGATGTTGTGTATCAAAATACTGCTGATCGGATTAATTTACTAAAAATATTAAAAGAATATGGTAAAGTAACTGATTATGAATTAAAATTAATAACAAAAGATAAAAAAGTTAAAATCGGTTCAATATGTTCTCATGTAATTGTTGGGAAGGATGGTGAAATACAGGGTATTGAAGGTGTTATAAGGGACATCACCGAGCGCAAGCAGGCCATGGAGGAAATCGAGCAACTTGCAAAATTTCCTGCTGAAAATCCGTATCCAGTACTTCGTATTTCTTCAGAAGGAAAAGTAATTTATTTTAATAAAGCCAGCGAACCGTTACTCAAAAAATGGCAATACACCAAAGAAAAATCTCTTCCCAGCGAGTGGAAACAGTTTATAATAAAAACCTTTGAAGAAAACATTATCAGAACCACTGAAATTGAAATAGAAAATAAAACTATGTCTTTAACATTTACTCCGATTATTGAAAAACATTTTGTGAATGTTTATGGATTAGACATCACCGAGCGCATGAAAGCGGAAGAAGAATTAAAAATCAACAGAGAAAGGTTAAAAACAGCAAACTCAATTCTACGTCACGATATCACAAATGATCTCACTGTCATCAAAAGCGCAGTTGATATATACCGCGATGAGCAGGATGAAACTATGCTTGACGAGATTGAGACCCGCGTGTGGAAAAGTATAGAAACGATACAAAATCAACGGGATCAGTTAAAATTCTTAGAGTCTCACGCTGAATTGGATGAATATAACCTGGAAGAAGCGTTACATAAAGTAATAAAGAACTATCCTGATCTGAAGATCAATATTACCGGAACATGCACAGCGTATGCCGATAATGCCCTTTATTCAGTATTTGATAATATCATCAGTAATGCGGTCAGGCATGGGAAAACTACTCAACTCGATATTGATATCATACCAGGCAAAGAACATTGTGAGATCAGATTTAAGGACTATGGTACTGGTGTTCCCGATGAAATAAAAGATAAAATATTTGATGAGGGTTTTCATTATGGAGAAACCGGACATACCGGCATTGGGCTGTATATCGTACAGAAGACAGTCGAAGAATATGATGGAGAAGTAACTGTAGAAGATAATAAACCACACGGTGCAATATTTATTATACGGATGAAGAAAACGATAGAAGGATTTTAAAGAAGTGCATATTTAGAAGGTGGAATATAATGAATGAGAAAACTAAAGTCTTGATACTGGAAGATATTCCTGAAGACGCAGAACTTGTAGAGCAGGAATTTAAAAAAACCTTAAAAAGCTATACTCTGCAGGTGACTGATAACGAGAAAGGATTTGTAAAAGCTCTGAAAAATTATAAACACGATATTATCCTCTCCGATTACACCCTGCCACAGTTCAACGGCATGGAAGCGATAATACTTACTCAAGAAATTTCACCATTGATCCCGGTAATGAATATGTCAGACGGCACGCGTAACAGAGATCCGGCAGGAGGAATGGGAAATGAAACTATTTAAAAGAAATATTTTTAGTGCGGTATTTGTTATGGTGCTTTTCAACTGTATCATGTCTGCGCCTTTGTTTGCGCAGGAGGACTCGGCCGCCGAAGGGAAAGAAAGAAAGAATGTGTTAGTAGTCAATTCTTATCATATCGGTTATGAGTGGTCAGATGATATTGTGAAAGGCATAAAATCAGTTCTTAGTGATAATAATTTTAATATCTTTATCGAATACTTGGATTCTAAGAGATATTACGATGAAATTTATTGCAAGTAATTTGAAGAAATTCTCCGTTATAAATACAGCGCCGCTAAAATAGATGCGATTATAGTGTCTGATCACAATGCTTTTTACTTAATGCTGGAAATGAGAAAAACGTTTCATCCAGATACTCCCTTTGTTTTCTGCGGCATTGATCGGGTTGATCCGGAAGATCTAGCGGATTATAAACAAATATATGGGTTACTAGAAGGGGATAGTGGGATCCGGAGCACTCTGGATTTAATTCTTTCGGTTCATCCCGGCATTAACAAAATATTTTTTGTTGCTGACCAAACGAAGAGTGCCGAAGTTATGCTTGAATATGTTCGTGATTATGAGACTTCTTATAAAGAAAATGTAGCGTTTGGTTATCTCATCAATATGAGCATGGATGAACTGAAAGCAGCTTTAAAGAAGGTACCCCCAAATTCAGTAGTCATTTGGCTGCATTTCATTAAGGATAAAAACGGAAAGGTGCTTTCACTGAAGGAAAGTCAGACATTTGTTGCAAAGAATACTTCAGTTCCGGTCTATGTTTGCTACGGGTTTAGCACGGATTCCGGGATTATGGGGGGAAGTATTATTAGTGGATTTGATCAAGGAGAGAAGGCTGGCAAAGTTGCTATGCAACTTCTGAATAAGGAAAGTATAGGCACTAGCCCATTTTTTCATCAAGCAATTTTTAAAAATGTGTTCGATTATAACGTAATGAAACGCTTTAATATTGAAAGCAAAGATATTCCTGAAAATAGTGTGATATATAACAAACCTTATTCTGTATTGTATAGATACCGATGGCAGATTATTGGGATTATTTTATTCATGGTTTTCCAGGCGCTGCTTATAGGTTTACTCTTGGTGAATCAAAGAAATCGCAAGCTGGCTGTAAAAGAAAAAGAAAAAAGAGCAGCAGAGTTTAATCAAATGACCGAAAATTTAGAAGAAACAACTACCTCGCGTGATAAATTAAATGCAGAAATCGAAGAACGTAAGAAGGTTGAGGAATCGCTTATCGAAGTCCAAGAAAACCTTTTGGTTGCGCAGCGAATGGAACACATCGGCAACTGGCACTGGAATATAAAAACTGATATAGTTTGGTGGTCAGATGAGCTTTATTGCATTTATGGTTTGAATCCGGAAGAATATACTCCTTCCATGAATTCAAGCGTAGAAAAAATGCATCCTGATGACCGCGAGAGAGTAAGAAAAGCTGTGGACGATGCACTGAAAGCTAAAAAACCATATGATGTTGAAATGCGGGTGATTAGACCTGATGGTATAGAGCGTATGATACATGCACATGGCGAAGTTAGTTTTAACAATACTGGCAATCCACAAAGGATGTTCGGGACAGCCCAAGATATTACCGAGAGCAAACAGGCGGAAGAGGCTTTGCAAAATTCGCAGCATTATTTGGATAGGATAATTAACGCAGTGGGGTCGCCTCTATTCGTGAAAGACATCAACCATAAATTTTGTCTCGTAAATGATGCTCTTTGTTCATTGTTAAACCTCTCTGTGGAAGAAATAATTGGTACTACTGGATATGAACATTTTCCCGAAGATCAAATGACGGTGTTCATTGCCAAAGACCAGGAAGTATTTACTACCGGGAAAGAAAATATCAACGAACAATTTCTTACCGATGGACATGGAAAGATAAGAACAATTGTAACACGAAAAACCCTGTACACCGATAGTGCAGGTAATAAATTTCTGGTTGGAGTAATAAATGACATCACCGACCGCAAGCAGGCGGAGGAACGCATATTGCAATTTAATGCAGAATTAAAAAATTCTAACCAGGAACTCGAACAATTCGCCTATGTCGCATCGCATGACCTTCAGGAACCTCTGCGAATGATCTCCAGCTATACGCAGCTGCTCGAACGGCGCTATGGAGATAAGCTTGATCAGGATGCAAAAGATTTCATTGAATTTGCTGTTGACGGCGCAAACAGGATGCAAAAATTGATAAACGACCTGTTGGAATTTTCGCGCGTTACTACACGAGCAAAACCATCTGAGGAAGTGGATTCGTACACTATCCTGGGGAGAGCAATAACCAATCTACAGCAAGTAATACAAGAAACAGGAACAATAGTAACGAATGATGACCTCCCCAAAATAAAAGCAGATGATTCCCAACTTGTCCGAGTTTTTCAAAATATCATAGACAATGCTATAAAATTCTGCAGCAAAGAATCGCCGCGCATACATATTTCTGCACAGGAAGATGAAAATGAATGTATCTTTTCTATTCGCGACAACGGAATTGGCATTGATGAACAGTACAAAAACCGCATTTTTAATATATTTCAGAGATTACACACAAAGGAAGAATACCCCGGCACAGGCATAGGACTTGCGATCTGTAAGAGAATTGTGCAACGCCACAATGGTAGAATTTGGTTCAAATCTGAATTGGGTAAAGGAACTACATTTTATTTTACCTTAAAAAAATAATCATAGGAGATAATGATGAAAAATAGTAAAATTAACAAGCCTATCGACATCCTATTGGTAGAGGATAATCCCGGTGATGTGAGGTTGGCAAAAGAAGCTCTTAAAGACAGTAAACTGCTGAATAATATCTACACTGTCGCAGATGGCGTAGAAGCTATGGCTTTTTTGAGGAAACAAGGTAAATACGCAGATAAGCCAAATCCCGATCTCATCCTGCTCGACCTGAACCTGCCCAAAAAAGACGGCAGGGAAGTGCTGGCGGACATTAAAAATGATGAGGATCTGAAACGAATTCCTGTGGTCATACTGACTATTTCCAGTGCGGAAGAAGATGTGCTCAAGGCATATAATCTCCACGCAAATTGCTTTATAACTAAACCAATAGATCTTAACCAATTCATTAAAGTGGTGAAAGCCATTGAAGATTTCTGGCTGTCCATTGTAAAATTACCACCACGACCTAAAGGAATAAATATAGAAGAAAAAATAAAAAGTTCAATTATACGCAAGGAGTAAGACATGAATCCTAAAATATGCTTACTATTAGTAGAGGATAATCCCGGTGATATCAGGCTTATCATGGAAATGCTGAAAGAAACCAAAAAAGTTGAGTTCGCAATCACGAATTCAGCAAGGCTCGACGAGTCATTGAAGTTGCTGGACGAAAAGCAATTCAAGGTGATATTACTCGACCTGGGTTTACCTGATAGCCAGGGACTCGATACTTTTAAAAAGGTTCGTTCACACGCCCCGGGATTGCCGGTAGTAATTCTTACCGGACTGGACGATGAAAGCGTGGCATTGCAGGCAATTAAGGCAGGCGCGCAGGATTATCTTACAAAGAGCGAAATGAACAGTGATAATCTGGTTCGAATACTGCAATATGCGATTGAACGCAAGCAGGCGGAGGGGGAACTAAAAACATCTTCTTTAGCAACTGAAACATCCATGAATGCGATCTTTGCGGCAGACTTAAAAGGAATAATTACTTACGCAAACACTTCTGCGTCAAAAATGTGGGGTTATAAAAACACCGAGGAAATGATTGGTACTAATGCCATAGAATACTGGACTGAATCAACACAGGGAAAAGCCGGAGAGATGATAGGGACATTATTGAAAGAGGGTAAAGTCGCATCTTCGGGAGTATTAATAGGAAAGAGACTGGACGGAACTGAATTCATTGTCGAATCAAATTCGGTAATAATAAAGGATGAAAATGGAAAGCCAGTGGGATTAATAGGTTCCTTCTCCGATATCACCGAGCGCAAGCAGGCACAATTAAAGTTGAGAGCAAGTGAAAAAAAATACAAGGACCTGTTTATTAAAATGATGAATGCGTTTGCATTGCATGAAATGATATTTAATGAAAATGGCGAACCAACTGATTACAAATTTCTGGAAGTAAATCCTGCCTGGGAAAAGATTGTAGGAATAAATTCTGAAATAGTAATCGATAAAACCATCCGTGAGATCATGCCGGATATAGAGGATAGTTGGATTCAACTTTATGGCAGAGTGGTAAAAACTGGTATTCCTGAAGAATTTGAAGATTATAATAAAGCGACACAAAAATATTATCATGTTTATGCTTACTGTGCAGGACCCGGGAAATTTGCTGTGCTTTTTAATGACATCACCCAGCGTAAGAAGGCAGAGGATGATTTGAAGAACTCCGAGAACCTTCTGTCGGCTGCAGAGCGCTTAGCAGGTCAGGGATCCTGGAAATGGGACATTGTCAAGGATGAATGGACCTTTTCCGAGAATTGGCGGCGAATTCATGGCGCTGATGTCGCTGGCATTACTCGCGAAGAGTTGATGACTCTTGCGTATCCAGACGATGCCGCGAGAATTGAAGCGTCGTTCCAAGCTGCCCTGGAAGGGACGGGGCTATATGATCTTGAGCACCGAATCGTTCGAAAGAATGATGGACAGGTGCGGGATGTTCAAGCATTGGGCACGGTTATCCGTAACGCGGCCGGCCAGCCCGTCAAAATGTATGGGGTTTTTCAAGACATCACCGAACGCAAGCAGGCGGAAGAAGAACTAGTAAAACACCGATTACATCTGGAAGAATTGGTTAAAGAGCGAACCTCCGAACTGGAAGAAAAAAACAATGAGTTGGAGCGATTCCATGATGCAACAATTGATCGAGAATTTAGGATAAAAGAACTTAGAGATGAGATTGATGAACTTAAAAATAGAGTTAAAGACTAAAATGATATTTAATACTATTTATTACGGCAAGATTCGATTTCACGGGAGCAAAGCAACATTGGACTTGAGACGGAATGAGAAAGAAAGCATTCTGAACTCTATCCCGAATAAATTCGAATATGCTGGTAGTCTATCGAGACTTGCCAGTCAATCCTTTCAATGATTTAAATATGAAAAAAACGATATTAATTCTACTGCTATTTTTTTGTATGAATTTACTATTCGCAAATAATGCAAAAATTGATAGTCTGAAAAACCGATTAGAAAATGTTTCAGGTAAAGAGAAGATAGAAATTTTGAACGAATTAGCAGGATATTATTGGAAATTGCCACCCAATGACAGAATTGCATTTGCAGAACAGGCAATTGATTTATCTGAAAATATTCATAATCAAAAATCCAAAGCCGATGCTTATAATCATCTTGGTGTTGCTTACAATAATTTGGGTGATAGTCAAAAATCCATGGATTATTTTCTGAAAGCTCTAAATATCATGGAAGATATAAATGATACAAACGGAATTGCCAACTCTTATCTTAATATTGGACAGGCAAATTTCTATCTGGACAATTTTGATAAAGCGCTGGAATATTTTCAAAAGAACCTAAACTTAAGATATCAAATTGGTAATAAAAAATATATTTCTCAGGCCTTGATTACAATCGGGAATGTAATGAGTAAAACAGCGAAACATGATAAAGCATTAGAATACTATTTCAAGGCGTTGGATATTAGCAATGAAATCAATGATAAAATGGGTGTTTCCCAATTGTATAATAACATCGGCAATGTATATCTGGCATCCGGAGAACAAAAGAAAGTTTTAGAATACCGGTTAAAATCATTGCAAATTGTTCGTGAATTGAACGATAAATGGGAAACAGCTCTTACTACTTTTAATATTGCCGAATATTATTTAGTAAGCAAAGAACCTGATAAGGCTTATCCATATATACTTGAATCTAAAGATTTAGCCAAAGAGTTAAATAATAAGGGACTGCTTAATGATAATATTTTCTTTTTGTCATTATATTATGAATTAAAAGAAAATTATCAAAAGGCACTAAAATACCAGAAAGATTATGCAAAAATAACGAAAGAGCAATTCTCAGAAGAGCTAAGCGATAATATCGCTGAAATGCAAATAAAGTATGAATCCGAGAGAACAGAAAAAGAAAATGAAATATATAAACTGCAAATCGAACAAAGCAAATTACACAAAACACGCCTGTATTTTGGACTAATTATCTTTTTGATTTTAGTGATTGTATTTTACTATAGATACAAAATAAAACAAAAAGCCAACAAATTATTAAAAATTGAAATTGCCGAACGAAAAAAAATAGAAACAGATCTGGAATTAAGAGTAAAAGAAAGAACCAAAGAACTGGAAAAAGAAATTACTGAACATGAACGGGCAGAGAAAGAGCTTAAAAAATTAAAAGATGGATTGGAAAGTCAGGTTAATCAAAGGACTGAAGAATTAAACGAGAAAGTAAAGAAATTAAACAAAAGCCAAAAAGCCATGCTTTACATGGTTGAAGATTTGAATAAGACATCAAAGCAATTGCAATTTGAGAGAGAAAAGCTGAATGCTGCGAATAAAGAACTGGAAGCTTTTTCCTATTCTGTTTCGCACGATCTGCGAGCACCGCTGCGTCACATTGATGGATTCACCAAACTTCTCAGTGAAAACATCAAGCACGAAATTGATGAAAAGTCACAAAATTATTTCAATAACATCATTAGCTCTTCAAAACAAATGAACCAACTGATCGATGATCTGCTCATTTTCTCAAGATTAAGCAGAAAAGATATGAAGAAGATCAATTTCAATATGAAAACATTAGTAGAAGAGGCATTACAGACATTTGATTCTGATATCAAGGAAAATAAAATTTCTATTGTAATTGATGACATGCCTGATGTTAATCTCGATGCTTCTCTTATGAGGCAAGTATGGATAAATCTCATCTCGAACGCTATCAAATTTACAGGCAAAAAGGAAAATCCGGAAATACACATTGGCATAGATAAAGACACAGACGGTAATTCCATATTTTTCATCAAAGATAATGGTGCCGGTTTTGATCAGAAATATGTAGATAAGATATTTGATGTTTTTCAACGCTTATACAGTACTGATGAATTTCCGGGCACCGGTATCGGATTGGCAAACGTGAAACGTATAATATTAAAACATAACGGTGAGATAAGAGCAGAAGGAAAGATAAATGAAGGCGCTTCTTTCTTTTTTACATTATCAAACACGTGAAAATGAAAATTTGTGTTCTTGACAGAAAAGACTTGAGGATTGGGGGTGAACATCATCGTTCTTAACTCAACGCCTGTGGCTTTTAAGTCAAGTCCGACAAGACTAAGGAGTAACAAAAATGAAGAAAATGAAAATATTAATGCTGGAAGATAACCGGTTCGATGCTGATCTTATCAAAGAAGAATTAATTTCTCATAAATTTGATTTTACGTCTGAGGTGGTACAAACAGAAAAGGATTTTATAAACGCTATTCATGACTTTAAACCGGATATTATCCTTTCTGATTATAGTCTGCCCCAATTCACAGGATTTGAAGCCCTGGAAATTGCCAAAAAACTAATCCCGGATATTCCGTTCATCATCATAACAGGTTCCCTTTCAGAAGAAATGGCTGCTGATTCCATAAAAAGAGGCGCCTGGGATTATGTTCTCAAAGAAAACCTGGTAAGATTAACTCCTGCAATTGAAAGCGCTTTTAAATTGAAAGATGAGAAAGACAAAAATCAACTGGCAGAAAAATCTTTGAAAGAAAGCGAATATAATTACAGATTGTTATTCGATAATATGAGTGAAGGAATATTCGTTCTTGATGCTGAAACACAGAAAGTAGTTCTTTCTAATAATGCAATTGCACAAATCTATGGATTCGATTCTGAAGCAGACACAGATGATGTAAATCCAATTGATTTCGTTTTACCGGAAGATAAGGAAGCTGTTTACAAGATCATTGCAGAGGATATGTTTAAAAATGATTTACGACAAACAAATGAATTTCGCTCACTTACCAAAGACGGGAGAGAAATTTGGATAAGTACAGTTGGTGTAAGAACAAAATATAAAGGAAGATTGGCTGGTTTAATTTCCGTCATTGACATCACGGAGCGCAAGAAGGCTGAGGAAAAATTGAAACACAGTGAGTACAAGCTTTCTGAGGCTGAGCGTATCGGAAATACTGGAAGTTGGGAATATGATGTTGCTTCAGATACTGCCAGTTGGTCAGAAAATATGTTTCAGATATTTGATGTTGATCCAGCAATGCCCACAGAATTGATATTTAAGCATTTTGTAGAGAATCTGGTTCACCCGGATGATCGGGAACATATACTTACTGTATTCCAGGATGCATTAATCGGCAAGCAGGAATATGATCTTGAATACAGAATAAATAAACGCGACGGAAGCATCGTTGACATTCACGCGCTTGCTGAAACGTTTCGCGACGAACAGGGTCGAGCAACCCATATGATCGGGAAAGTCGAAGACATCACCGAGCGCAAGAGAGCCGAGACGGAATTAAAAAGACAAAAAGATTTATTTGAATTGGTTATTAATTCTGTTCCTTCCAGCATATTTTGGAAAGATTTAAACTCAGTATATCTGGGCTGCAACACTCACTTCGCTAAAGAAGCAGGTATGAAAAATCCTGAAGAAGTAATAGGTAGTGATGATGATGTTATGGTCTGGGGAAAGGATGCTGATAAATATCGCGCTGATGATAAGCTTGTAATGAGTACCGGTAAATCAAAATTAGATTATGAAGAGGATTTTTTAGATATTGAAGGTAAAAAAGTATGGTGGGAAACGAACAAAATACCTTTAAGAAGTAGTGATGGTAAAACAATTGGTATACTATCTACAGCACACAATATAACAATAAAAAAAATGGCACAAAATGCGCTTCAAGAAAGTGAAGAAAAATATCGCAATCTTATTGTCACTACTTCTGAAGGTTTCTGGCTTCTCGATTCTGACCAGAAAACCATTGATGTAAATCAATCACTTTGTGATATGCTTGGCTATTCAAGAAGTGAGGTGATTGGCAAAACGCCATTAGATTTTATTAATGATGAGAGCATTAAAATATTTAAAGAACAAATTTCACAAATAACAAATACCTTGCACAGAACCTACGAAATTAAACTGAAAAAGAAAAATGGCACTAATTTCCACACTATTTTCAAGGCAACTTCCTTAATTGACAAAAAAGGAAAACCTGCTGGTTCTTTTGTGCTTGTGACTGACATCACCGAACGCAAACAGGCAGAGGAACAGATCAAAACAAAGAGTCTTTTCCTGGAGAGCCTGATTCAGCAATCACCGCTTCCCACCTTTGTGATGGATTCCAAAGGATTCAATGTGATGGTGAATGAAGCATTTCTGAAGTTCTACGCTGTGCCCGACAAGGACATGATCCTGGGAAGAAATGCGCTCACAGAGCCAGCGAACGTAAGCCAGGGCGTAGTCAAGTACTTCAAGGAGGCTTTGAAAGGGAAAATCGTTGAAATGCCTGAAATAGAATTTGTTTCACCCTACGAGAATAAGAAAGTCATTACACGATGCAAAGTGTTTCCCATATTGGACCCGAAAGGCACGTTGACAAATGTGGTTGTAATGCAGGAAGATATCACAAAGCGCAAGCAGGCGGAGGAAGCCCTGAAGGTTAAGAACCTGGTGTTTGATGTAGCCATAGCCGCGAAGAGTATAGCGAACAGGGATGGCATTATTAGTCAAGCGAATAAATCGTTTCTTGAAATCTGGGGTTATTCCAAAATGGATGAGGTTATCGGCAAACCAATATCCCATTTTATTCAGAATGAGGATGAAGCGATTGAAATAATCACAGCGCTTAACACGATTGGAAAGTGGGGAGGTGAATACACTGCAAAAAGGAAAGACGGCTCAACATTCATTGCCCAGGGTTTAGCTACCAACCTACTTGACGATAAAGGGGATTTGATTGGCTACCAATCGTCTACTATAGACATCACCAAGCACAAGCAAGCAGAGAAAACCCAAAAAGCATTATATAACATTTCCAATGCGGTGAATACGGTAGATAATATGCAAGACCTTTACAGCAAGATAAGAGATTTTTTGGGAGATGTAATTGACACGACAAATTTCTATGTTGCTTTATACGATGAAAAAACTGATATGATCTCTCTTGCTTTTAATTATAATGAAAAAAATGATTATGAATCATTTCCAGCTGGAAAAACTCTTACTAAATATGTAATACAAACAGGAAAATCATTGTTTGCTCCAAGACAATTACGGGATGAATTAAACAAACAAGGTAAAATCGAAACCATTGGAACTCGTTCCGAAATTTGGCTCGGTGTTCCTTTGAAAGTTGACAACAAAGTAATCGGGGTTATTGCTGTTCAAAGTTACGATGACCCCAATCTTTATTCTGAGAAAGATATTGATATTTTAACATTTATTTCAGAAGAAATTGCTCTTGCCATCAAGCATAAACAAGCGGATGAGCAGATCAGGAGAGAGCTTAAAGAAAAAGAATTATTGTTGAGGGAGGTGCACCACAGGGTAAAGAATAATTTACAGGTAATATCAAGTCTCCTTCAACTTCAGCAGAACGAAATAACAACAAAAGAAGATGCAATAAAGGGATTTGCATCAAGCCAGGATAGAATAATGTCAATGGCAAAAGCTTATGAGCTATTATTAGGTTCGGAATATATGTCTGAGGTGAGTGTTGGGAAATATATTACGTCACTTGCAGAGCAACTTAAATACAATTATGATTTAGAGCATAAAGTTAAGATTAAATATTCTTTTGAAGAAATCACAATTGGTATTGAAATATTAGACAGATTGGGATTGATATTGAATGAGATCCTAACGAATTCAATAAAATATGCTTTTGAAGGAAGAAGTTCTGGAAATATACATGTTGAATTGACTGATAAAAAGGATAATTTTGTTTTAAAAATATCAGATGATGGGATAGGTATGCCTGCAGATATAAACATAGATGAGCCGGAGACACTTGGTTTATCAATTATAAAAATGATTACTGATCAGTTGTATGGAACATTATCATTAGACAGGGAAAATGGTACTAGTTTTACACTGGTAATGCCGAAAGAATTAAATAATTGAGAAAGGTTACATTTTGAGAGTTGCGAGTTACGAGTTGCAAGATGGATACGGCCACTAAGTCTCTAAGACTCAAAGGAAGATAAAAATGAATAAATATAAAACCGAAACGGGGTCAAAAGGTTAATAAAATGAGCTTGGCGCCTTTGTGCCTTTGTTGCAAGATGGGAACAGCCTCGAAGACTCTAAGACTCAAAGGAAGAAAATAATGAAAAAAATTTTAGCCATCGATGATATCAAGGAAAATTTAGTAGCAATCAAAGAAACGATTGAAGATTTAATGCCTGATTATTTGGTTTTAACAGCTCAGTCGGGAAAAGAGGGATTGAAAATTGCAAGGGATGAACATCCGGACACAATCCTTCTAGATATAGTCATGCCCGAAATGGATGGTTACGAAGTCTGCAAAAAACTAAAGGAAGATGAATTAACAAGACATATTCCTATTATTGTACTCACAGCAATAAGAATCGATACAGAAAGCAAGATCCAAGGTTTGGAAGTAGGGGCGGATGCTTTCTTATCGAAACCCATTGATACAGAAGAGCTTATTGCCCAGATAAATGTTATGCTCCGTATCAAAAAAGCAGAAGATGAATTGCGAGCAGAAAGAGAACTATTAGATGAAAAAGTAAAAGAAAGAACTAAAGAATTGAAAGAAAGTCAGGAAAAATTGCAAAAGACTCTCAACGATATTGTAATTGCATTAACCTCTACATTGGAAATAAGAGACCCATATACAGCCGGTCATCAAAAACGGGTTTCTGCACTTTCCTGTGCAATTGCACAGGAATTGGAGCTTAGTAAGGATAAGATTGAATGTGTGAGGATTGCTGCTCTTTTACATGATATAGGGAAGATATATATACCATCAGAAATACTGAGCAAACCCGGTGCAATAAGCCCGTTGGAATATGAAATGATAAGGACACATCCTGCTGGTGGTTATAATATTTTAAAGGATATTGATTTTCCATGGCCTATTGCTAAAGTAGTAAAGCAGCACCATGAAAGATTAGATGGTTCAGGATATCCCGATGGTTTGAAAGGTGATGAAATTTTGTTAGAAGCTCGTATAATAGCAGTTGCAGATGTCGTGGAAGCTATGAATTCTCCACGTCCCTATCGAAGTACACTCGGAATTCTCAGAGCATTAAAAGAAATAGAGGATAACAGCGGTGTATTTTATGATGCTGAAGCTGTTCAGGCATGTATAAAGTTATTTAAGTGGAAAAAATTTGATTATTGTATTGATAGATAGTTATTTCTTAAAAGGAAAAGAACATGAAAAACGAAGAGGCAAATCACAATCAAGCTGATGATCTGCGCAAGAAAAGCATTAACACAATATCAGATAGAACAATTACATATAAATTAAAACAGATAATGAATATACCCGAAATGAATAAACAGAGAGATAAAATTAATGAATTAGTAAAACCGAGAAGGAATCAAAAGGTTAATAAAATGAACTTGGAGTCTTTGTGCCTTTGTGGCAAGATGGATACAGCCACTAAGTCTCCAAGACTCAAAGGAAGATAATAATGAATAAATATCAAACCGAAACGGAATCAAAAGTTTGAAAGTTAGAAGGTTAGAACATTGTATTCCATACCCAACTTTCTAAACCAAATGTGCCTGATAATTTTCAGTTATACTTGACATGTTTTTTTTATACCTGCTCAATCCATACAATCATCAACGGCAATTTTGCTGAAATATTACATGAAGGAGTAACGATGAACGAACAGTTATCAATTGGTAGCATTATTTCAAATGGTTTATCCTATGGCTTTAAAAACATTCTCAATCTACTTGGAGCAATCGTACTATGGGTCTTAACTATTTGGATACCTTATCTCAATATCGGAACAACGATCGGTCTCATAGGACTCGTTGTGCATATGAGCAAGGGAGAACCTTTTTCACCAACAGTTATTTTTGATGCGAAATATCGTAAGAATTTTGGTGAATTTTTCCTTTTATGCGGTTTCATGTGGATGGGAATTTATTTTGCCTCAATGCTATTGATCATTCCCGGCATAGTGCTTCAGGTTGCCTGGGGACAGTCTCTCTATCTTTTCCTCGATAAAGGGATCAAACCACTCAGTGCACTGAGAAAAAGCAATGACATCACTTATGGCAAGAAGTGGAGTATTTTCCTCGGAGAATTTATCCTTATGGCTATCGTTGGTATTATCTTTGTAATTGTAGTCGCGATCTTTTCTAAGATACCATTTCTTAGCGGACTCTTTACATTTATTGGTATTATCTTCATTATTGCTATTGCTATGGGCGTAAAGGCGTATATTTACAGTGTGCTTTCAAAAGATGTCGAACCGGAAACTGAGACTGTATAAGTAGTAGAATTTCATATAACAAATTTTAAGAGAGGAATGAAAGTTTCTCTCTTTTTTTAGTATCTAACTTTTTAATATCTGTGTACTTTTGGGCAAAAAAAAGAAAACTGGATGAAAATTTGCCACGAAGACACCTAGGTACGAAGAACACAAAGATGAGAGAAAAAACTTAGTGAACTTTGTGGTTCCGTGTCTTTGTAGCAAGCTTTTTGGTTTCGGTTCATCCCGTTAAATCATTTTTCTCTATTTAACTGGGATTTAACCGAGTTAGGTATATATGCAAAATAAAATTACCCATCTCATCTTTGATCTTTCAGAGGTGCTTATTCGGGGGCTGGTCGGCATCGATGATAAGCTTTGTGAACTGCTCGGGATGCAGTGTGATAACTTGCTTAATAAATTTGGAGGAGAGCATCTGAGAGCGCTCTGCAAGAATGAGATCACGGAAGAAAAGTATCTCAAGAGTATCATTGCGAAGGAGAAATGGAATTGCTCGACAAAAGAACTAAAAAAGATAATCAGAAATAATTTCCATAATATAATTAGAGAGATGGATGAGCTTGTCGCAGAACTTTCAAAAGGATATTTATTAATACTCCTCAGCGATCATGCTCGGGAATGGATAGAATATATTGAAGAATATCATGGATTCCTTACATGTTTTTCTAAGCGAATTTATTCCTTTCAAACAGGACATCTTAAAAATGATATGCATAATTTTCAGGAGCTTCTTACTGATTTGAACATTTCATCTGATTCCTGTCTTTTCATAGATGACAGAAAAAAAAATATAGACGTGGCGCATCGTTGTGGTATAAAAGGGATCGTATTCAAGGATCATGACCAGTTGATAAGTGAATTAGCCAGCTTCGGAGTGGTTTTATGAAGAAGGATAACTACTATGAAATTCTGAAAGACCTGTTTTACGCAGGAGTCCAGGCGGTTGATCCGTATGATCTTATTCAAGATCATCTCAGGTTGGAAAAAAACACGCTTATTCTGCGAAAACAAACTGATTTTACCTTGATCAATCTTGAAAAATTTGATGAGATACTTGTTATTGGAGCAGGAAAAGCAAGCGAGCGGATGGCAGTAGGCATAAATGATATTTTAGGAGATCGAATAAGCAGCGGGTTGGTTGTCACAAAATATGTACATTATCCTCATCTTGGCATGATCCATATTCTGGATGCCGGTCACCCTTTGCCAGATAAATGGAGTGTCGAATGTGGTATTGCGCTGCAGGTCAAAGCGCATCGAGCAAATGAAAAAACACTTTTTATATCACTCATCTCCGGAGGTGCTTCGGCATTGATTGAAGTTCCCCGTATTGATAAAGTCGATAATGTCACTATTTCGCTTACGCTTGAAGATGTTATTGCTACCCATACTGCACTTATACGAAGCGGTGCTTCGATTGATGAGATCAACTGTGTACGCAAGCACATTTCAATGATAAAGGGCGGATATCTTTCTGCGTGGATGTATCCTGCAACTGCGCTTAATTTTATTCTTTCCGACGATGAACTCGACCGCATCAGCGTGATAGGTTCGGGGTTGACAACCTTTGATGAGACCTCTTTTGAAGATATGCTCTGGATAATCGAAAAATATGATCTGGTTAAAAAAATTCCGGAAAATGTTATGAGAATCATTCAGTGGGGAGCGGATGACAAAATTATGGATACACCCAAAACCAACAAGATTGTTTTTGATAAGACCGAAAATGTCATTATTGGGAATAATGCAATTGCCCTGGATGCTGTAGAGGAAATGGCGCATTCACTCGGATTTTATGTAGAAAGAAATTTTGATTGGCTGAAAGGAGAAGCACTAGAAGTTGGGCGGAGACTGTTTCATGAAGCTTTAGAGTTTAAACAAGATATGTCTGTTGATAAACCAATTCTTTTCATTTGTGGTGGTGAAACGACTGTCACGATTCGCGGAAAAGGAAAGGGCGGAAGGAACCAGGAAATGGCGCTTGCTTTTCTGGATGAGATGAAAAAATTCGGAACACGAGCCGAAGGTATTTATTTTCTTTCTGCCGGTACGGACGGAGATGACGGACCCACTGATGCGGCAGGAGCATTTGCGTCCTATGAGATATTACAAACAGCAAGAATGATGGATCTTCCAATGGATGAGTATCTTTCCCGAAATGATTCTTATACTTTCTTTGATGCTTGTGGGTATTTGTTCAAGACCGGTTTGACGGGCACAAATGTCTGTGATATACAATTGATCCTTATTACATAATCCCGATTTTTTTTAGCTTTTTCATCATTTGATAATAGCTTTCAACTTGAACTACTTTCATTCCTACTTTTTCCGCAGCAAGAATGTTTTCGTGGTTGTCATCCAGAAATACTATTTCCTCGGGTGAAAGTTGCAAGTAGTCAAGAACAAATCGGTAAGCGTTATGCTCTGGTTTCCGATAACCTATTTCGTTTGATGGGAATATTTTTTCAAAATAGGGGAGAATGGGCTTGCACATTTCAAGCCACATCGGCACATGGATTTCATTGGTATTGGAAAGGGCTACAATTCTGTATGATTTGCTGAGATCCTGCAACATTTCGGGAATATTCCTTCGAAGTTGTATGAGTATTTGTTCCCATCCTTCATCAAAATTGCGCTTAGTTAAATCTATTTTCAGACATTTCATCACATGAGCTCTAAAGATATCGGGACTGATCTCTCCTCTCTCAAATTTTGCATAAGTTTCGTCAAACGGAAAGGCGACATATAATTCCCTGGGATCTATTCCGCATATTTCAGCCCAGTAATCACAGGTATTTTTGGGTGAAATATCAATTATGACATTCCCAAGATCAAAGATGAGGGCTTTGTATTTCTGGGGGGGCATTACTTACCTTTTCTTTTAAATTTGAAAAGGCGGGGATATGCTTTGAGTTTTGGAGATATTCGACGTTTTTCTTTTTTCGGAATAGCCCATTCGCTCATCACGCGCACGTCCTCAAAAGTATAGAGCGCGTTCTCATTGTATTTTTTGATCGCAGTAATGACGCTTCGAATGTCTTTTCTTTTCACAGGAAGAAAGATGATCTCCACCTTGCCGGCATTAGCTTCAGCAGGGACGTTTGTGACGCGATAGTCCAATCCGCGAAAATGAGCAATGAGTTCTCTGGCATTCTTCAGTGTGATTATTCTGACCAGCACTATACCCATTGCCAATTTTTGCTCAAGAAAAATACCAACGAAGTTACCCATCGCAAAGCCGCCGGCATATGCGATATAGTTCGCTACATTTGTAAGATTTTGCATGATTTGCCCGATAACGATCAGCCAGATAAGTACTTCAAAAAATCCGATGATAGGTGCAAGGAATTTCATGCCCCTATTCACAAAAATGATTCTCAGTGTTCCGAGAGATACATCGAATACGCGTGATATAAATATCAGAAAGGGGAGTAATGCGTAAGAAAAAGGTCCTGAATCTGCAAACATCAGAATATTAATCCTTTCTATTGTTTTGTGGATTAGATAATTTCATTTATAATAAACTCTTTCCACCGATACCAAAGTTCTCACGGGGAACTTCGTCTATACGGACATAGATATATTTCTCATTTTTTCCAGTAATTTGTGCTGTAACAACTGTCAATCTTTTAATCAAAAGTTGTTTTTGCTCCTTTGATAATTCTCCAACATTCTCTAGTGTAATGATCGGCAAAATGACTCCTTAATCTACCTGTTGAATGGCGTCGAGATCAGCCCATTCTTTTAGCAGGTCATCCAATTTATTCTGCAGCGCTTTCTTTTGCTCATAGAGTTCAAGCAATTTTTCGTAATCTCGCCCATAGGAATTTATGTCTTTTTCAGTGTGCTCTATACGAGCTTCGGTTTTTTCCACTTCTTCTTCTATATCCTGAAGCCGTCTCAGTCGGCTTTTTACTTCATTTGCAGCTTTTTTTCGCGATGTATGATCCAGTTGGGAAATCTGTTTTTCCACAGTTATTTTCTTATTTGTATTTTCTTGTGACTTTCGATTTTTTTTCTTTCTATAAAAATCATAATTACCAGGATATTCATTTAGTTTATGATGCTCGAGCTCGATCACTTTATGGGCTATTTTGTTGATAAAATATCGGTCATGGGAGATAAATAGAATAGTGCTTTTGTAGTCGAGCAAAGCTTCTTCAAGCATCTCCATAGAATCGATATCAAGATGATTCGTGGGTTCGTCGAGAAGCAGTAAATTAGGATTTAACTTCATCAGTACACAAAGCTGGAACCGTACTTTCTCACCACCGGACAGGTCTCCTAATCTTTTAAATACATCATTTCCAAAAAAGAGGAATCGTGCAAGAGCTGTTCGAGCCCTATCTTCCTGCATGGGAAACTTTCTGCGGTATGCATCGAGAACAGATTCATTTGGATTCTCAAAATGTACTTCCTGTTCAAGATAGCCGATATTCAATCTGGAACCCAGCTTCACTTCTCCGGCATCTGGCGGTATCTCATCCCGAATAATTTTGAAAATGGTCGTCTTACCTGTGCCGTTCTTTCCCAAAATACAAATGTGTTCCTGATAATAAACAAACAGATCAATTGAGTCCAATAAGGTGAGATCGTCATAGGATTTTGATACTTCATTAAGTTTTATCACATCCTTGCCTGAACGTTGTGCAGACGAGAGATCAAGTCCCATTTTTTTGGCTTCAGTGGGTCTATCCACTCGTTCCAGCCGTTCCAGCCGGCGCTCCATGTTCACTGCTTTTTTGAACATATCGGGATTATCTGTTCTTGTTCCCCAATCCCGAAAACGCTTGATAGCTTCTTCCATTGCCCCGATCTTCTTTTGCTGATTCCTGAACGCAGAGAATTGTCGTTGTATCTCTTCTTCACGAAGTATGATATACTTTGAATAATTGCCCTTATACGTTTTTGTTTTACCGTTTTCAAGCTCAATAACTTTTGATACAGTTGCATCCAGGAAATATCGGTCATGAGCAACGATTATCGCACTTCCTTTATACTGGGAAATAAATTCCTCAAGCCATTCGATCGATTCGATATCCAGATGGTTTGTTGGCTCGTCCAGCAGTAGGATGTCAGGATGATTAAGAAATATCTGACCGAGCATCACCCTTGTTTTTTCTCCGCCGCTGAGTGAGCTGTAATCCCGATGCAGCATTTGATCTGTAATCTTGAGACCAGTGCATACTTTTTCAAGTTTGACATCAATATCGTATCCTTCGAGATACTCAAAACGCATAAGGAATTTATCATATTTGGAGATCAGTTTTACCTGGGCACTCTTATCCTTTGTTCCTGAGATGCGATGTTCGAGAACTCGAAGTTCATCACGAAGGTCATAAATATGCTGGCAGGATCGTTTAAGGACTTCGATAACTTCAGTACCTTCAGGATAATCTGGAATTTGCTCGATATAACCAATTGTAGTGTTTCGTGCAATACTGATCGCGCCGGAATCCGGCTCTTCTGCTCCGGTTATCAACCGGAAGATTGTGGTTTTACCACTTCCGTTTCTGCCGATAAGACCGACCTTTTCACCTCGAATAAGATCGAAGGAAACTTTTTGGAGAACTTCATATCCTCCAAAGGATTTTTTTATCGCACTAAGAGTAATATCTTTCATATCAGTAAAATTAATGTATGTTATTGAAGGAATCTGTCAAATCTTAAAGGTCATAATGAGCTCTCATCCATTTTTGCAAGCTGAATTCGCATGACCGTACCCACTCGTCGTGTGTAAGATACCACTGCACAGTGCCTGTGAGATCCTTCATGAAATTGTTTGAAGGTTTCCATCCCGTTTCGTTTTGTACCTTTGAGCAATCCATTGTATAGCGCAGATCATGACCGGGTCTATCTTTTATAAATGTGATATATCTCTTGAAATGATCCTTTGTTTTACTTGTTAGTGAAGCAACAATTTCGCAGAGCATATTCACCAGTGTAATATTATCGAACTCTTGCTCTCCGCTGATATTATATATTTCTCCAACCTGTCCTTTTTCCAATACCGCAAGCAATGCTTTGCAATGATCCTTCACATTTATCCAATCCCGAATATTCAACCCGTTTCCATAAATTGGAAGTGTTTTTTCTTTTTTCATATTGAGGATCATGAGGGGGATTAGTTTTTCGGGATATTGATTTGCACCGAAATTATTCGAACTTCGGGTAATGATAACTGGGAATTCGAATGACTCAAAATAGGATTGAGCGAGAAGATCAGCCGCTGCCTTTGATGCTGCATAGGGTGAGCGCGGTTTTAAGGGAGAATTTTCAGTAAATTTATCATCTTCTCCAAGCGATAATGAGCCATAAGCTTCATCGGTGGAAATGTGGAGAAACCTTTTGGAAATCCATTCATCTTTTTGCCAGAATTCTTTTGCTGTATTTAGCAATATAGTTGTGCCGAGTACATTTGTTTTCATGAATTGCATCGGATCGTCAAAGGAGCGGTCAACGTGGGATTCTGCTGCGAAGTGAATTACTTGATCAACTTCATTTTGACTGAAAATTTCTTTCACCAATTTCTCATCTGTAATATCACCTTTTATAAATTTGTAACGGTCGGGATAGTTCTCCTCGATATCAATAACGTTCAATGGATTTCCTGCATAAGTGAGTGCGTCAAGATTCAATATTGAAGAGTAGCTGCTGTTTTCAAGCACATGTCTAATAAAATGTGAACCGATAAAACCGCATCCGCCGGTTATCAAATAGGTTTTCATGAATACTCCGTTGAATCTCTTTCAAGGATTTCCAGTTTTGTTAAAATTATTTGTCAAGAGTTTGATGAAATTTGCAATATTCATGCCGTGCTACCTGACTTCAAATCCGTCTTCCCTCTCCATGTCCTGTTATTAAAATAAAAAGATTGCTAAATACTTGACGTTTGATAACCATAATTAGGCTTACACATTATTTCAAATTATTTCAAATTATTTCAAAGGAGCAAACAAATGAAGAATTTACGGCTTATACTAATTCTTTTACTTCTTATCGCAATATTTTCATGTGCTAAACAGGATGTTATCTTTGTCACAATTGGCACTGGTGGTGTTACTGGTGTATATTATCCCACAGGTGGCGCTATCAGCAAAATGGTGAATAATAATTTCAAAGAATACGGCATCAAGGCAACAGTGGAATCCACTGCCGGTTCAGTGTATAACATCAATTCTGTTCTGAGCGGAGATCTTGATTTCGGTATCGCACAATCGGACAGGCAGTACCAGGCAGTGAAGGGCTTATCAGAATGGGCAGAAATTGGACCTCAGGAAAAACTTCGTTCAGTGTTTTCAATACATCCGGAAGCGATAACGCTTATTGCTGCTGATAAAAGCGGCATTAGCAGAATAACCGATCTTGTCGGTGCGCGAGTAAATCTCGGCAATCCCGGCTCGGGTCAACTCCAGAATTCCAGAGATGTGCTCGAAGCTTTTGGCGTGAACGAAGATATGCTGAAAGGTGAGTATGTCAAAGCTGCTGAAGCGCCTGGACTCGTTCAGGATGAAAGCATGGATGCATTTTTCTATACGGTTGGGCATCCGAACGATAATATAAAGGAAGCAACATCCGGGCGCATAAAGGTGCACATTGTTCCTATCGAAGGTGCTCCAATTGATTCGTTGCTGGAAGCTTTGCCCTATTATGATAGAACGATCATTCCTCATGATTATTATGAACTTTCAACCAATACTGAAGACGTGCCGACCATTGGCGTCAAAGCGACTTTGATCACGTCAGAAGATGTTTCCGATGATATCGTGTATGCGTTCACCAAAGAGATATTTGAGAATTTTGGTGAATTCAAAACACTTCATCCAGCATATCGAACTCTCACCAAAGAAGGTATGCTCAAGGGTTTGACCGCACCTGTTCACCCCGGAGCGCTGAAATATTATAAAGAAGCAGGTCTGACTGAACATATAAAACCGTCACTTATACATGCAGAAAAGTAGCTAAAGTAATGAAGGGAGGACTGATAGGAAAGTATTACACTCTAAAGTATATTGCTGGTGTAATAATTGTAACACTTGTGATTTCTAGTTGCTCTATGATGTCCTCTATGCAAACTGGTCGAACAATGAAGAAAGGTGATGTCGGATTAGCTGTTGGTTATGGGAGTTTATTGGAAAGCAACGGAAGTAATGTTTTTTCTGATTTCCATTTCTTGGAATTGAATTTGAGATATGGATTATTCAAATATTTTGATGTTGGTTTAGAGTTTGCAAGTGCCTATCCCACAACACTTGACGTGAAATATCAATTTGCAGGAACTGACAGTTCCATATACGCTTGTAGCATTGGATTCGGATTTACTGTTCAATCTGCACGATCTGGCTTTAGAGAAATTGGAGTTCTTGTACCATTGTACACTTCCTTTCATCCCATTAAGGAAGTTGCCGTATTTCTGAGCCCTAGAGTATATTGTTATCATGATAGTATGAACTGGCTGACCTATACTGGATTATCAACGGGCTTCAGGTTTGGTGGTGCGTTTGCATTAGTTCTGGAATATGATATCTATAAAATTATATCAAAAGATTCTCAAACAGTTTCCCAAGTAATTGCAGGATTATCGTATAATATTCCCTGATGAACAAAAAAAAATGTATAAATTAAAGGAATTGAGCTGTTGGTTATTAATGATAATTTTATCAATTTGTATATTATGTAGCTGCTCTGCAATGTCTTCACTCCAAACTGCACGAGTCACGAAAAATGGAAAAGTTGGTTTTGCATTTGGAATCGGTGGTTTATTAAACCAAAAAAGTGATGAGGAATCTTTCATCTCGAATTATAGTTTTTTTGAGGTAAATCTAAGATATGGCATACATCGTAGATGGGATATTGGTGTGGAGTTTGGATTACCAGCACTCCTATTTTTTGATACAAAATATCAATTTGCAGGTGATGACAGTTCCAAACTTGCCTGCAGTGCTGGTTTCGGAATTGGCTTAAATCCTTGGAACGAACACCTGTTTGATGGTTTTGGAATCTTAGTACCACTCTATACGTCATATCATCCATTCCCGGGGATTGCATTCTAAATAAGCCCACGATTATTTTCTTCTATCGGAAAGGGAAATAAACCTGGATACTGTGCAGATGCTTCAGCAGGAATACGATTAGGAAGAACAGGCGCCCTCGTCGTTGAATATTCGGGCTACACAAATTTTAAAAATGATGGGGAATATGTATCTCAACTCATGGCTGCATTTGCCTATAATATTCAATGAAGATAAAAAAGGAATAGAGTGGAAATATTGAAAATAGTAGAGAAGAACGGGGTAGTGTTTGCGGAATGTGAACCCGCCGAAAAACTGATTTCCTCTGAGCAGGACGCAGTTGACTTGATAGGGCTATGCGGATATCATCAAACCAACAATTTGCTGCTGTATGCCAAAAACATTGATGCAAATTTCTTTGATCTCAAATCGACCCTTGCAGGAGGAGTACTGCAAAAATGTATTAATTACTATATGGGAGTTGCAATGGTTTTGCTCTCCGATATTGAGCATAACAAACGATTCGGCGAGATGACTCTCGAAGCAAATAAAGGAAATCATTTCAGGATATTTGAGAATAGAGCAAAAGCAGTGGAGTGGCTGACAAATGGTTGAAAAAGACAGGATCCGATTTGAAATAAACAATCCGGTTACAGCAGAAGAACTGATCGAAGTGTTTAAAAGCGTTGAATGGCGAAAGAGCGAAAAGAATATCGTTCAAGCATTTCAAAACCCCTATTATGTCACTGCTTACGACGGTGAAAAACTTGTCGGTTTTGCATGAGCTATATCGGATAATTGCTATTACACGAATATTTTTGATGTGATCGTTCGCCCGGAATATCAGGGCAAGGGAATAGGCAAAAAGATGATGGAAATGCTCAGGAAAAAATTCAAAGGAACCTATTTCTTTCTGACATATACTGAAGGCAGAAAAAATTTTTATGAAAAGTGTAGCTTTGAAACTAATGAAAGAGCGATGTGGATACATATACATAAGTCTTGATATAATAATTCCTAAACATAGGTGTAAATCATATCACCGATCCTGCTTTCAAAATCCTTGACATTTATATTATAGAAAAAATCTGTATAAAAAATAAATATTTAGTAAGAGGTAAGCGTATATGAGAAAAATAATTATTTTTCTCTTCATCTTTTTTATAGGGGGTTCTTCGGTTTATGCTGCCAAAAAACCGGATTGGGTAAACAAGAGACCAATTGATAACAATTCTTATATTGGTATTGGTGTTGCGGAAAAAGATATTGAAACCAGTGAATATATCCAAAAAGCCAAGGATCGCGCACTACGTGAGATCGCTTCTGAGATAACCGTCACGATAAGCAGTGCCACTCTGAATCAAATTCTTGAAAAAGCGGGCGTTGTGAAAGAGGAGTTCGAATCACAAATCAAATCCTCAACCCAGGCGCAATTGGAAGGGTACGAACTCGTCGATACCTGGGAAGATAAAAATCAATACTGGGTTTATTACAAATTATTAAAAGAAAAATATGCTCGGTTACGTAAAGAAAAGATAGATAAAGCGATTGCACTTTCACTGGATTTTTATAAAAAAGCGGAACATAACAAAGCGAACGGTCAGATAACAGAAGCATTGCAATTCTATCTGCAGGCATTGAATCCGATCGAGCCCTTTCTGTCCGAACCCCTGGAAACAATCTACAACGGACGGAATATCTATTTGCTCAACACACTTCATTCCGCTTTGCAGCAGATTTTAAGTACTATTTCGATCAAACCTCTTCAGCCGGAGGTCGCTGCAACTATAGGAAAAGGACTGGATGATCCTATCCTTTTCGAAGCTTTATATTTGCAAACGCCTATTTCAAATTTTCCGCTTCATTTCAGCTTTCTCAAAGGTGAAGGTGAGCTTATTGATTATGATAAAACTGCGGTGAATGGCCTGGCATCGTGCAGAATCTCGAATATACTTTCTGCGGATAAGATGCAGGTCATAAAAGCCGAACTGGCATTGGATAAGCTGGTAACACGGGATGATTTGAATCCAATAATTCAGGATATCATAAAAGGGCTTACAATTCCTTCTGTAAATGTGCTGCTGAATGTTTCTGGACCACAAGTTTTTATCGAATCCACTGAACTTAATTTTGGAAATCCATTGGATGTGAGTTATATCGAACCCAAGCTGAAAGAGAAGCTCTCCGAGTTTGGCTACAGTTTTGTGGACATTAAATCCGATGCTGATTATGTTATGATCATTGAGGCACAATCCCGAAAAGGTTCTACAATCTACAATATGTGTTCTGCATTTGTTGATGTGACGATCTCTGTAATGGATATGTCCACTTTCGAGGAAATATATAAGAATACTTTTTCCAATGTGAAAGGCATCAACACAGATATGGACAAGGCAGGTTTGTCAGCTTTTGATAATGCAGCAAAGCAGATCTCATCAGAGATCATTGAAATAATGCAATAAATTTTGGAGCTTTAATGAAAAAAATATTAATCTTGTTACTTATGCTCACACTCATGACATCGTTCCTTCACGGACTGGAGAAGTTCTATCAATACTATGATAAGGGAGAGGAGTATATGTTAAAAGGTGACTGGTTGCGAGCAATCGAGGAATTCAAAAGCGCTGCTTCACTTGAATTTGAGGATTCAAAAAAGATGCGCACTTATGGCACGAGATTCATAAAATATTTTCCTCATAGGGAAATGGGTATTGCTTATTATTATCTTGGAGAATTGGATAAAGCAAAAGACGAACTGGAGCTCTCAATTGCCTACAAGAAATCCAAAGATGCAGAGGAATTTCTCGAGAAAGTTCTGCTTGGAATTCCTCCGGTGCAGGATATTGTAGTTCAGGAAGAAATCATTGAACAGGTGATCGAAGAAAAACCAATAGAAGTAGAAATAGAAGAAAAGCCGGAAGAGGTCGCGGAAGAACCTGAAAAGAAAGAAGAGGTCAAAAAGGAACCGGAACAAGTTGTCGTTATAGATAAAGATGTGATTGAAAGAGAGAGGGATAAGCCCAGACTGATCATTCCAACCTTAAAAAGAGATGAGGAGAGAATAAAACTCGAACCTCCAAAAGACAAAGTTCCAGTTGGTGCACTCACCTATGATCCGTCCAAAGTAACTCAGGTTGGCTCCCGTCTTTCGATCGCAGTGATGCCATTTGAAACAAAGGGGCAAGCACAGGAATTTGAATTTACACTCATGGAAAAATTAATCACCCAGCTTGTAAATCTAAGAAGATTCAGGGTCATTGAACGCGGAGCAATGGATCAGGTCATGAATGAGCAGGCGTTAGGGATGTCAGGCATGGTTGATGAAGAAACTGCTGTTGAAGTTGGTAAACTTGCTGGTGCAGATGTGATCGTTGTCGGGTCAATAAATATTGCAGAGGGCTTTGGAAAAGTAAGTGCACGAGGTATCGATACTGAAACCGCTGAAATGATCGTTGCAAAAGAGTCTCAAACAAGCGAACCAAGCATGTCGAATCTTGAGTCTCTCGTAGAAAATGTTGCAATTTTGATCTATAATGCGCTACCTCTTGTAGAAGGTTATATCGTCAATACAGATGATAATGTTATTTATCTTGATATTGGTAGCAATGTGGGTGTTCGAAAAGGTACGAAATGTGTTGCTTTTCGCGAAGGTGATGAGATCATTCATCCTATCACAAAAGAAGTTCTGGGCACAAAAGTCACTTTGCTCGGCGAATTGATCGTAACTCAGGTTCAAGAAAAACTTTCCATCGCGAAAGTGCTCGCAAAAGAAGGAACTATAAAAATTGGAGATAAAGTAGTAATTAAATAAAAAAAATAGGAGTATTAAATGAAAAAAACTATCATTATTCTTATTTCGATTTTCTTCTGTGTAACTTCCTTAAGCTATGCACAGAATATTAACTGGAATCTGACTGGAGCCGGTGCTCGGGCTGCAGGCTTTGGTGGAGCGTTCATTGGTGTAGCAGATGATGCAACTGCGATCAGCTGGAATCCCGCAGGGCTTACACAGCTTATTGATCCCGAAGCGTCGGCAGTGATGCGTTATATTACTGATACATACAAAACTGATGAGTCGGGTAGAACTGAATCAGAATCTTTAGGTCATTTTGTTCCCAATTTTGCAAGTGGAGTGTATCCTTTTAATTTTCCCGGATTGAAAGTTGTAGCTGCTGTAGCATATCAGCAACAGCTTGATTTATATACGAAGTGGAATTTTGAAGAATTTACAAAAGGTGAGGCAACCGGTGGTGCATCCAACATTAGTCTGGGTTTGGCTGCAGAGATTCTTCCCATTTTCTCAATCGGTTTAGCATCTAATGTGTGGACAGGATCTATGGAACTAGACTCAGAATGGTGGATTGACAATGAATGGATACCGTTCGAATTTACAGAGGATTTCAGTGGCTTCAATTTTAATGCAGGAGCTATGATAAATCTCTCAAATTTAAGTAATCCAATTCCTGTAAAGATCGGTGTTGATTTCAAATCACCTTTCGATCTTGAGGGAGATTTTGGTGAAGGTACAGAAACCATCCAGATGCCAGCAATGATCGGTTTCGGTGCTTCAGTTCAATTGGGAGATAATTTCACAGTCTCTGCCGATTATGAAACACGTGCCTATAAAGATAAGGAAATTTCATACGATGACGGTTCTGAGCCAGATATTATAAGTGACTACAATCTCGACCAAATTCGCGCAGGTGCAGAATTTCTCGTTGTGACTGATTTTGCTGTTATACCGCTGCGTGCCGGTTTCCATACTGTCCCGACTATCTTCTCTAATTATGAAGATTATCCAAATAATCCTAAGGATCAAGTTGTGGGCTCAGGATTTGCTGTTGGTACCGGTTTGATCTTCGAGAAATTTGCGCTTGATGCTACCGCCACTTTTGATTCTTACAAACAGGAACTTACCTCAGGTGGAGACTACAGTCAGGTGTCCTCTATGATCTTTACTCTCTCCGGTATTTTCTATTTAAATTAAACACATTTCAGTTTAAATTCAAGGGCTTCTGCATGTCGGAAGCCCTTTTTTATTTCACTATTCAGGCTGGACTTCATAAAAACGAAGTTTGGATGGAGTTCAGTATGAAGACGATATAATATTGTGTTCTGAATTCCACGCTCCGATGCTCGGACCTGTGAAGTCCAGTCCGCATTTTCTTATAGAACACGACTCAATTCTTGAGATGAGTCGGGGTAGAGATGGGAACTTGAGACATGTCGTAGAGCATGTCTTAAGTTTATAACTTTTGAAGAACTTATCATAAGCTCTTCGATCCGCCTGCGTTACACTACGCCGCGACAGCTCAGTCTTCATCCGAGGATCGTGATCATGCCATGACAAGCTTGTGACAAAGTTCTGTTGCGAAGGTTTTAAGGTTCACCACAGAGTACACAAAGATCACAGGGTATTAATGGTACAAATTATATTATTATTTATCAGCGGTGATCAGTCTAATCAGCGTAAATCTGTGGGCTACTCTTTTAAAACCATTGCGAAGGTCTTCCGCCAGTGGGCGGACAAGCCGACCGTTCGCAAGGTTTTTTTACCTGCTTTTTCCCACTCCTCTTTTCGGACACCACTTTTCAATAGGACACTTTGAGCAAAAAGGTGAGATCGGCTTGCAGGTGTGCTGTCCAAAGGACACTAGATAATCATTATATATTTTCCAATATTCTTTAGGCAGCTTTTCCCGAAGAGCAAATTCAGTCTGTTCAGGTGTTTTAGTCTGCACATAATCCCACCTGTTTGAAATACGGTGCACATGCGTATCCACACAAACTCCAAATTTATCAAATCCTAGTACGACAACCAGGTTTGCGGTTTTGCGACCAACTCCGGGCAATTTCAGCAGGTCATCTAGCTCATCGGGTACTTTGCCATTATATTTATCGAGCAAGATTTTACATACCTGAAGGATATGCTCCGATTTCCTACGATAAAATCCAACAGGGAATATGAGTTTTTCTATCCGCGAATTACTGAGTTTCAGCATTTCGTCAGGGGTAGATGCAGCTTTAAATAATCTTTGTGACGCCTTTGCAGTTACTTCATCTTTTGTCCGCAAACTGAGGATTGTTCCGATCAATATGCGGAATGGATCTTGGTCTCTTTCAGAAATTTGTGAAATGATCGGTATTCGGTTTTGTTTGTATTCTTTTTCTAATAAAGTAAGGACTGTGCCGATATTTGAGCTGTCAATCATGTAGGAATTAGTCTGGTTTCTGCTCGATAATATAACCGTCGATCGCCTTGATCATATCAGCGAGTTTCGGAGACTTTTTCTTAATTTCCTCATAGGATGCACCATGCATATATTTTTTGCCGGTTTTGGGTTCTTCATACTCGAACACAACCTTTACTGGCGTGTGGAAGTGTTCCGAAAATATAGTTGTGATCTTATCAATATCCTCATTCAGCATCTGGTAAGCAATTCTGGAATTAGTAGAATAATGAATAAAATTATTGGAGATATTCTTTATTGTTGTTTTGGAAAAGTGATTTGAAATAATGGGCATTTCATCCTGTAATTTCTTTTTCAGAACCGGCCATTCTCCATTAATGATATCCTTAGTGAGAATAATTTTGAGCTCAGCTTTTTCTTGTTTGACCTCTTCCTTTTTCTCGGAGTGCGTTTTCTTTTTTGTCTGTTTCTTTTCAAATAAAACTTTTTCGGATGAACTTTTTTTCTTCTGGGCAGGTGGTGTAAAAGATGGCATTTGTTGCTGTTGGGCAAAATTTTCAACCTGCACTAAACGACTGATATTAGCCAGTTTAAGCAAGCTGGTTTCAAGTAAAAGCACAGGGTGGGAAGAGGTTCGTAGTTTATCTTTTGTGTCAACAAGTAGGGTTATTGCATAGAGAAGGTCTTCTTCGGAAAAAGATTCACTGATAGGGGATAATGCATCAAGGTCGTCGCTATGCACTTCCTCGGGAATGATGCCGATCTTGATCATGAGTATATTTCTGAAATACTCGATCATGCCGAGTGTGAGCTCATTCATGTCATTGCCTTCTGCTACAACCTGATGAAAGTCCTCGATCAATCCTTTCTCGTCATCCCCAATGATCTTCTGAACCAGCGAATGATACACATCGATATTTACAATACCAAATACCTGTAGCACGTCTTCCTTTGAAATTTTATCCTTACCAATAGAAACGATCTGATCCATCAAGCTCAAAGCATCACGCAGACTTCCATCAGCTTTTTTTGCTATAAGAAAGATCGCAGTATCGTCAAAAGTAATATGCTCTTTTGGAGTAATATTGTTGATCTGCTTAATGATCTGCTTGATTGGAATACGGTGGAAATCGTAGCGCTGGCAGCGAGAAGTGATAGTTGCCAGAACTTTGTGCGGCTCTGTAGTCGCAAAGATGAATTTCACATTTTTCGGGGGTTCTTCAAGGGTTTTCAGAAGCGCATTGAACGCATTTTTGGAAAGCATGTGCACTTCATCGATGATGTATATCTTATACTTTGAACTCTGTGGAGGGTAAAGCAGCTCGTTCTGCAGACCGCGGATATCTTCCACGCTTGTGTTTGATGCACCATCGATCTCGATCACGTCAACGGAGTTCGAGCGCGTGATCTCCACACAATTTTTGCACTCGTTGCAGGGAGTATCTGTGGGTCCCTTCTCGCAATTCAATGCTTTTGCCAGAATTCGTGCCATCGAGGTTTTTCCCACTCCGCGCGGTCCGGTAAAGAGAAATGCCTGTGCAATGTGATCGGTTTTGATCGCATTTTTCAATGTATTTGTGATATGCTCTTGAGCAATAACCTCATCAAAGGTCTGGGGCCTGTATTTTCGTGCTAAAATTATGTATGCCATGGAATAAATTTCATTTGCTGTAATATTATGTCAAAATTATTAATAATTCCGTATTAAAAACCAAGATTTTCTTTTATGAGAAATATTGTTATCCTATCCGGAATATTTTGTCTCATATTGACTGTCAGGTGATTGCAGATTCGTTCAGGAGAGTCACAGTCGCTGCAAAGACCGGTTACAGCACATGGAGTTTTTCTGCTGAGCCGTTTCGCATTGATGGGAGCGGCAATATCAAAAATCCTGTCCAATGCCTGCTGCCTATCTAGCACTATCTTGTTCATTCCAGCAAAAAGAAATACTTTCTCCGGACCGAATATGACCGCTGCTACTCTATTTCCATAGCCATCAACATTCACGACCTCGCCTTCGAGAGTGACAGCATTGCATCCTGCGAGGAATAAGTCGGACATGAGAGTTTTTCTGCGCAGATCAAAAACCTGCTCGCTGGAAAGGTCGGGTACATACGGGTTTATGATATTATATCCATTATCTTTAAGATGATCGAACAGACCGATCTCCCGAACAGTCATGGAGCCGCCTATGCCGATTGAAGATTTTTTATCAAGTTCCTGTAATGCCTTTTCACGGGCATCTTCACAATTCTCACAAAGCTCGACCAGGAATTTATGAGCTTCCAAAGCTTCCTTTACTTTTTTCAGCATCTCATCATTATGCCAATCTGCGAATTCTGACATGGTACCTCCGTTTCTTTGAAGAAAATTGGAATTTTATAATTTCAACGTCAAGGTAAAATTTATAAAGAAGGACGGACAATGGAGAAGTAAAATTGACATTTCTACGAAGTTTGTCCAGAAAAAAGTGAAGGCAAGTCGCCCTTCTCTCTTCTATGCAAAGCAATACGAATTATCATGCCACAAGTCGCAGAGCTTGCGATATGTCATTCGAGAGGTACCAAGTAACGCAAGATTTCAATCTTGCGTACTCAACATCCGTTTTCATTTCATTACACCGAGACAGGTCGGAATGTTGAGTTACAATTACCAGTTTCCTCTCTTTACCAAATATTGAGTCGTCATGGACCATTCAATGACAGGATTTTTGATTGAAGATTGAAGAAAACCGATTTGAGATTTCAGAAGTGAACGATTTTCTCAAATAATGCTTTCAGCCGTTACGAAGGTCATCCACCATTGAGCGGATAAGCCAACCGTTTGCAATGTTTTGGAATCTCAAGAAACACACCTCCCGGCTTATGCGGGACTCCTCTTGCCAGAGGAGATTTTTTGATTATTGTATATGAACGATCGCTTAACTCTCTATTCTCTTAACCCTTCTCTCTTTCCTCAATGCTCTACACCACATGAAAAAAAAACACGAACTTCGTCAGGAAAAATATTATGTATTCCTGCTAAAATATTTGACAGAATATTCACTCATCCGCCCTTAATGTTATACAAATAATCAATGGTAATGAGGATAATTTATGCCAGATATCAGACCCTTTAAAGGACTTCGACCAGACCAGAAATATGCCGAGGAAGTCGCAGCTCCACCTTATGATGTATTGAATTCCCAGGAAGCTCGTGAGCTCGCAAAAGATAATCCGTACAGCTTCTTACATGTGTCCAAACCAGAAATTGATCTTCCCGAAGGAATCGATCAGTATGATGAACGGGTGTATGAAAAAGGCGTGGAAAATTTCAAAAAATTAATGGCTGAAAAAGTACTCATTCAAGATGAAGAGCCCTGTTTTTACATCTATCGCCAGGTCATGGGAGATCATGAACAGAGCGGAATCGTCGCAGCAGCTTCAGTCGAAAATTATAACAACGGAATCATAAAAATACATGAACACACACGCGAAGATAAAGAGCAGGATAGAGCAAAACATGTGGATATGCTAAGCGCAAATACTGGTCCGGTTTTCCTGACATATCACGCGCAGAAAAGCATTGATGCACTTGTTGAAAAAATCCAGAAAAATGCTCCTCTTTACGATTTTACAAGCAGCGACGGCATCAAGCATACTGTGTGGAAAGTGGATGATAAAGATGTTATCAAAAAAATTATACACGAATTTGGTGCTCTTGATTACCTCTATGTTTCTGATGGACATCACAGATCTGCAGCAGCTTCACGAGTTCAGAAGATCAGAAAAGAACAGAATCCCGATCATACAGGAAATGAAGAGTATAATTACTTTCTAACAGTCATCTTTCCCGATGATCAGATGTATATAATGGATTACAACCGGGTGGTGAAAGACCTGAATGGGCTTTCGGATGATAAATTTCTGAAAAAAATATCTGAGAAGTTTGAAATTGAAAAACAGCCCGTGCGGTATAAACCAGAAATGAAACACACTTTCGGCATGTACATTGACGGTGTATGGTATAAGCTTACAGCAAAGCCCGGAATTTTCAATATGGATGATCCGGTAGAGTCACTCGATGTGAGCATTTTACATAAAAATATTATGGAACCCCTTCTTGGAATTCTAAATCCAAGAAAGGATAAAAGGATAGATTTCGTAGGTGGTATTCGTGGCTTGGGAGAATTGGAAAAACTTGTGAACAGCGGAAAGTTCAAAGTTGCATTTGCTTTCTATCCAACCTCAATTGACGACTTGATGAAGGTTGCAGATTCCGATAATGTCATGCCGCCAAAATCAACATGGTTTGAACCCAAATTACGAAGTGGTCTTATAACACATTTAATTTGAACTTAACAGGAAAACAGCAAAGCCGGAAAGAACATTGTAAATACGATTTTACAAACAGGGCGCTATTTTATCTTATGACAGCTATCAACTCTGTCACACTAAGCCAGTCGAAGTGTGGCATTTTTTTTATCAAAAATTTAGGAGAAGTGTATGAAGCATACGCTAAATCTCACGGGTAGAAACCTGTTTGATCTCGATGATTACTCGGTTGAAGAGATCGAGACCATATTTGAAACTGCCAAAGTGATGAAAGAGATCAATAGCAGGGAATACAAGAAGATACCGACACTTCGCGGAAAAACTGTTGCGACCCTCTTTTTCGAGGATAGCACCCGCACAAGGATTTCCTTTGAACTGGCTGCAACTCGGCTCAGCGCTGATGTGGTAAGTTTTACCTCAGCAGGTTCTTCCCTAAAAAAAGGAGAGAGTATTCAGGATACGGTTTACACACTCAATGCAATGGGTATCGACCTGTATGTTGTCCGGCACGGATGCCCGGGTGTGCCGCAACTAGTACATAAGTATTCTGAAAAGCCGGTCCTCAATGCAGGTGACGGCAGGCATTCACATCCAACTCAAGCGCTTCTTGATATGTTCAGTATCTGGGAAAAGAAGGGCTCATTGCAGGGGTTGAAAGTGGCAATCGTCGGTGATATTCTTCACTCTCGTGTTGTCCGTTCAAACTTGATAGGCATGAAGAAAATGGGCGCTGAAGTCGTTGTGTGTGCACCTCGAACACTCATGCCTCCCAAAATAGAAGAGGTGTATGGTGCAACATGTGAATATGATCTTAAAACTGCAATAAAAGATGCAGATGTTGTCATGGCTTTGCGCATGCAGCTTGAGAGGCAGACAGAAGGTCTTTTCCCGGGTCTTGGTGAATATACGAGCAGGTACGGTCTGAGCAAAAAAATGCTGGAATTCGCCAAGGATGATGTGCTTATCATGCATCCGGGTCCTATGAACAGGGGAGTTGAAATACTTCCTGAGGTTGCAGACAGTGAACATAGTATAATTATTGAACAGGTAACAAACGGCGTTGCAGTACGCATGGCGCTGTTGTTCCTTATTCTTGGCGGAAGACCTGAAAGGGAGGTCGCATGATACTTCTAAAAAACGGAATGGTCTATCTCTCCGAAGAAAAGAAGATCGTAAAAAGTGATGTGTTGATAGACAAAAAGATCATCAAAAAAATAGCTCCTATTATCGAAGAAAAAAATGCAGAAGTGATCGATTGTGCGGGAAAGCATATTTTCCCCGGTTTTGTTGATTTGCACTGTCACCTTCGTGAGCCGGGATATACTTATAAAGAGGATATTGCTTCGGGTGCGGAATCCGCAGCAAAAGGCGGTTTTACCAGCGTGTGCTGTATGCCGAACACCAATCCTGAAATAGATAACATTTCCACGCTCAACTACATCATGAGAAAAGCCCGTGATGTGGGCAAAACCAAGATATTCGTCATTGGTGCGATGTCAAAACGACTGGAAGGCAAGGAAATCGCAAATATTGCATCCCTTGTAAAAGGTGGTGTCGTTGGCTTGAGCGATGACGGTAACTGCATCCAGGATGCAAAATTACAACTCAATGTTATGCGTTATGCATCCATCTATGATATTCCTATGATCTGTCATTCAGAAGATTATTCACTTTCGGGTGACGGGCAGGTGAATTACGGGCCAATGTCTACCAAGCTCGGATTATCCGGTATTCCCACTCTCGCAGAGGAGATCATGGTGAGCCGAGATATTATGCTGGCAGATGTAACCGATTCACGTGTACATATTGCTCATGCTTCCACAAAAAGAACGGTCGAGCTTATCCGACAGGCAAAGAAAGACGGCATAAAGGTCACTGCTGAAGTGACTCCTCATCATCTTGTACTCACAGAGAAAGCATGTGAAGCATTCGATACCAATACAAAAATGAAGCCACCTCTCCGTTCTGAACAGGATAGAGAAGCCCTTTTTGAAGGATTGCTGGACGGCACAATTGATGTGATCGCCACGGATCATGCTCCTCATTCGGACTATGAAAAAGAACTGGAATTCGTGAAAGCCCCATTTGGAGTGATAGGATTTGAAAGTGCCTTTCCTGTGCTGTATACAACCTTTGTAAGAGATGAAAAAATGAAACTTGAAGAGCTAATCGAACGGCTTACATCCAAACCTGCAAACATTATTAAAAAAGATGTGGGCGTGCTGAAAGAAGGTGCTCCTGCTGATCTCAATATATTCGATCTTAAGGATTCCTTCACATTTGATGAAAGTGAAATTTTATCTAAATCAAAGAACAGCCCATTCCTTGGTCAGAAGATGTGGGGCAAGATACATTATACGATATGTGACGGGAAGTTTACCTGGAAATTGTAGAAATGTATTTTAAGAAATTACCTGTTTTAAAGAATGAGCCGGTTAATGAAGAATATTTCATACTTGGTATTCGTGATAAAAAAATTGTAGAAAATATCAAACCGGGACAATTTTTTCAAGTGAAGGATAGCAAAGCTGTTTTTCCTCTTCTTCCACGACCTTTAAGTGTGTATAAAGTTGAAGATGACAGATTGGAATTTCTTATAAAAAAAGTTGGCGAATCGACAAATAACTTATCTCTTTTGGAAGAAGGTCATATCGTTCAATTACTCGGTCCGCTCGGAAATGGGTTTCCGTTAGTTCAAGATAAAAAAGTACTTATTGCAAGCGGTGGGATCGGTTATGCCCCAATGCCATTCCTTGAGCAAAAATTGAAAGAAGCGGGGAATGAAGTGTGGTTTTATCATGGCGGACGAAGCAGCAATGATGTGTTTTGTGAGGATGTTCAAAACTGCACCGAAGATGGCTCTTGCGGTCATACTGGTTTTGTAACAGAGCATATTGAGAAATGCTTTGATTCAACGGATATTGATGTTGTGTATGCTTGCGGTCCCGAACCAATGTTGAAGGTGCTGGTCTCTCTCTGTTCAAGTAGAAATATTCCTGTGTATGTTTCTCTGGAACGCGTTATGGCGTGTGGAGTTGGTGCTTGCTGCGGATGTGTGATAAAGATCAAAGAAAATGGTAGTTTTGTTTATAAGAAAGTATGTAAAGACGGACCTGTTTTTGATGGTGCAAAGGTGGTCTGGGATGAGTAAATGTGAGATCACTTTCGGAAAAATGAAGTGGAGAAATCCGGTTACAGTTGCATCCGGCACATTCGGTCTGGAGTACGTTGGACTCTTCGATCTTTCGCTGCTAGGAGCACTGACCACAAAGACGATTACCCCAGAACCAAAAGCAGGAAACGAGCCGCAAAGAATAGTGGAGACCAAAGCCGGCTTGCTAAATTCGATCGGGCTGCAGAATCCCGGCGTGGAAGAATTTATAAAAACCGACCTGCCTGAATACAGAAAAATTGATACAAATCTTATCGTGAGTGTATCTGCATCATCAATTAATGAATTTGCAAAATTAGTAAAAAGATTGGATACTCAACCCGGAATAGACGCTTATGAGATCAATATTTCATGTCCGAATGTGGAAAATGAAGGCATCGCATTTGGTACCGATCCTGAAATTGTATTTGATCTTACAAAAAAACTGAGAGAAGCAACTGATAAGACACTTATCATCAAACTATCACCAAATGTTACTTCAATTACAGACATTGCCAGACGTGCAGAGAATGCTGGTGCAGATGGGCTTGCACTTATTAATACTCTGTATGGTATGGCTGTTGATGTGGAAACTGGAAAGCCAAAGCTGCATAACATAATCGGGGGTTATTCTGGACCTGCTATAAAACCGATTGCATTGCAGAATGTATATAAAGTAGCCCAAGCAGTTAAAATTCCAATTCTCGCAATGGGTGGGATCTCTTCAATAAATGACGCACTTGAGTTTATCATTGCAGGAGCAACTGCCGTTGCAATTGGCACTTATAATTTCGTGAATCCTCTCGGGACTATAGAGGTAATTGAAGGTATTCAGGAATATTGTTCAAATAATAATATTGAGTATAAAAAATTAATCGGTTCAATACAAACTTAGGAAACAAGATGAGCACAAAAAAAAGAATTTTAGATGAAAAAGAGATGGAACGCATTCTCAAGCGTCTCACGAACGAGGTTATTGAGAAAAACAAAGGTTGTGAGAATCTCTATATTGTCGGCATTCATACTCGCGGGGTACCTCTTGCAAAACGGATAGCTCATTATATTGAAAAATTCGAAAATGAGTATATTAGAACGGGCTCTTTGGACATCACTTTATATCGTGATGATCTCGCATATATTGAGCATCAACCGGTCATTCAGGATTCCATTCTCAATTTTGATATTGAAGGCAAGCATATTTTACTAATTGATGATGTGCTCAATACAGGCAGAACAGCCCGTGCTGCGCTGAATGCAATCCTCGATTACGGCAGACCCGCATCGATCCAGTTACTTGTCATCGTTGATAGGGGCAACAGAGAGCTTCCCATTCAGGCAGATTTTGTAGGCAAACATTTACCGACTGCAAAGATCGAGTCTGTACAGGTTAACCTGAAAGAGACCGATGGAGAAGATGAGGTTTTGATCATCAAAGAATAAAAGGAATATGTAACATGAAATTCAAAGAGAAATATTGTCATATTGTAGAAAAGAACAACTCCCTTTTATGTGTGGGACTGGATACTGATATTGAGAAAATCCCGGAATTTCTCAGAAGTGAATCCGAGTTGCCCCAATGGGAGTTCAATAAACGCATCATCGATGCAACAAAAGATTCTGTGGCTGCATACAAACCGAACTTTGCTTTTTATATATCTCAGGGATTAAAAGGTATTGAGAGCTTACAAAAGACCATCTCCTACATTCCTGACGATATACCCATAATTCTGGATGTGAAGATCGGCGATATCGGTAACACCATGAAGCATTATGCAAAGGCATATTTTGATACCTTCAAAGTTGATGCACTTACGGTAAATCCGCTAATGGGTTATGATGTTATCGATCCCTTTGAAATGTATGAGGATAAATATCTTTTCCTTCTTGCACTCACTTCCAATCCTTCAAACATAGATTTTCTTAACTCGGGATATACATTATATGAAAGGATTTGTGAGAAAATTCAGGAATGGGATCAGGAGACACTTGGCGCAGTCGTCGGCGCTACAAATGACGAAGAAATGAGGACGATCAGGGGAATGTTACCTGATGCGCTTTTCCTAGTCCCAGGCATTGGTGCACAAGGTGGTGATCTGGAAAAAGTGATGAAATATACAACCGGGAAGAAACATCCAAATATACTTATCAACTCATCAAGAGGTATCATTTTTTCTTATTCCCAGAAGAATGAGAAGGAGTTTGATGTTACTGCTCGAAATGCATGTAAACAGTTGAGGGAGAAGATCAATAGCTATCCGACATTGTCACACTGAGCCGCATGCTTCCTAACCTGTTCTCTTCACCAATCCCAGCTTTGGTAAATCGGAATAGCATATTTTGCAATAATATATCGCACCTATAGCGCTCTGCGACTTTATTCACTTACCAGAAGCTTACGCAACCGGTTATAAATATTCAGCACCTATGGTGTAGAATTTTAATAATGTAAGATTGAATTTAAAGTTCCGATACGAACGATATGTTTGTAACGGTGAGTGTCAGCTCTCAGAACCAATAATGATATTAGCACCATAGGTGCGGAATGTAAATTTCTTTATATTCGCATAAGTATATATCATGATCTTATCAAAAAGTGTCATGTGTCTGAAAAATTTTGGGAGTTTGCATGCAATTCACGCAAATTCTTGACAATACCAATTATATTATGCAATCAACTGCAAAAGAAAATCAATAAATTTATAATGCTTGAAAGGAGTAGGTTAATGAAATTCAAAATATTAATATTAAGTTTATTCATTATTGGGATATGTTCCCTTGCTTACGCAGAAGAGAGGGGATGCACACATAAGGAACTGCAACCAGAGGGAGGTTTTACCAGTGTGGGCGAAGCGAAGATATACGACCCGCCTGAAAAACCTGAAAGCCAGGTCATGAAAAAAGGCATAAGAGACAATTGGGAACTAACTGACTCATTGGAACTGTCTCATTATGTTGATGCAGGTAATATGTACAGCGTCTATTTCAATAACGATAATGATTCACTCGAGCAGTATCCGATCTATTCTGAATATACTTTGTTGAATGAGTCGAAGCTGGCGATTGCAAAAGCTCCAAAGTGGCTGAGGAACGATCTGTACAATGTGCTGTCCCGTGTCAATGAACTGCATCAGCCGGTATGGGCATCTGCGATCAATGATGCGGAGGATCCGTACATAGATGAGATCGCTTTTTCTATTGCACATCTTTCACCGGAATATCTGTCTGCAAACGTCGCAGGGGATCTGTACGGTTCTGCGGAACTTATACAGGAAAACGCCGAGATGATCTATAACAATGCTCAGTATCTGGATTATGTTGAAGTGGTAGATTATGGAAGCTCGACAACAGATGAGAATTACTATTCAACAACACGATACAGGAAAGTGAATACCCGTGGAGACACTGTCCAGGTCGAAGTTCCAAAAGAAATCTATTACTGGTATATTGTCGATCCGAAAATCACTGATGAGATTCCTGCATATATTGATCCAAATATTGTTGAGGACAATAGCACTCATACTAATAATTTTGCCGATCCTCCAGATGGAGTTTTCTGGAGGAACTACCTTTTCAACCAGGCAGATGCCGGATATCCAATTTTGCGAGATACTCTCGCAGGATGCCAGGTTGTCTGGGATGGTACTCAGAATGTGAATGCTTCGAAAACACATGCACTTGCGGTCATCACGCGATGGATTAATGCAACAATGGATTTCACATCGAACTATGAAAGACCTCACCAGCTGGCTCGCATCTATAAGAAACATATTGGAAGATGCGGTGAACATGCTGATATTTCTGCCGCAACTGCACGTTCTGCACTCATTCCGTGTACAAGTATTTTGGCTATATCGGGCGATCATACATGGAACGAATTCTGGGATGATGGCTGGGTGCATTGGGAGCCGGTCAACAATTCTCTTGATAATCCCCTGGTGTATGAAAACGGATGGGGCAAGGTTTTTGGTTCTGTATTTGAGATACGAAGTGACGGCTGGCTCACCTCGGTAACAGACATATACTCTGAAGGGTCATCAACCATCACGATATATGCGCTGGATAATTTGGGCAACCCGATTGACGGCGCTGAAGTGTTACTTGGCGTTCAGTCCGGATCAAGTATTTATGTAGATAATTACGGCATAACAGATAATGATGGAAAATATACATTCATCGTAGGTGAAGGAAGACATTATCATGCGCGAATTGATACAGAAATTGGCAGCTACCCGGAAGCCAGCGGTACTCTCGAAAGTTTAGTGGAAAATTCTGTGAACGGAGAAGAATATACGTATTCTATGACGGTTTCCGGTACTATGCCTGTATTGAATCATGTTGAGGTTGATGTGCCTGAGGATACTGTAGATGATTATCTTGTGTCAGTTGAATTTACTGTTCCTTCCCAGATTGTCTGTGGTGTGTCTCTGATGGATGATCTGGACTACTCAACATTGTACAAGAAAGAGGAAACAGGCAGCATCGATTATGTTATGACAGATGAGCTTAATTTTATCTGGTTTTTGATCAACATACAATTTGAATGCTTTAATATGCTTCTAGGTGCGGATCAGGGGAATGTTGATTTTGATGTCCCGATTGGATCTGATTGGTATTGCAACTATTCCAATCTGTTGCATCTTAATAACCTCCAATATGTGGATGGTATTGCACGATTGTATTCTTATGTTCCTACCTCAGTTGATGATCCCAATGTCAGTGGAAGTTCTGATATGATACTGATGAATTCTCCTAATCCTTTTAATGTTTCGACCACCATTTCTTATTATGGAACAGCCAATTCACATGAATTATTGCAGATTAAGATTTATAATGTGAAAGGACAATTGGTAAAGAAATTAGGATTTAATCTACCCACTGACGGATCGGATTTTGGATTTAGTACGGTATGGGATGGTAAAGATTACAAAGGCGAAAAGGTGTGTCCCGGAATATACTTCTATTCAGCGAGCGTTGATGGTAATGAGAAAGAAATCAGAAAGTTGTTGTTAATTCGTTGATTGTTGTGGGGTCATTTTCGAAATGACTGAAATTGTATTTACTATTAAGCCTTTAAACCATTCAGAAGGTTGGACTTGTACTTCTACCAACGGAAAGAAACCGCTTGCATGGCTCAGATGTGAAGCAGTTTATTAATACATTAACATTTAACTTCTGTCACTTTTTGGCAGAAGAATTTTATCTATTTCTGTGAAGCTTTATTAATAAATATTAACACCATTTAAATTGTCTCCCATTTTTTTTGATATATTATTTTTCGATTTTTCTCGTTACTCTCTGTGTTCTCTGTCTGACAAGGCGTCCTGCCGGGACGTAGCTTAGCGTAGACTGGTCGAAGGATCTGTCGAAGGGGGTGTCGCACTTCGAGAACCTCAGTGTGACAGTGCTTTTAACTTTTATGCCTAATTCTTATTTCTTATATTGTCACTAACAATATTCTGTGTTTTACAATAAAATTGGTATGTATCTGAATTTTTTTGAGGTATGTATGTAATTATGTATAAACAAAGTTGACGTTAATTATACAAAATTTGAAAGTTATAAGTATTCTATTTATAAAAATTGAAAACTAAGAAAAAGCTAACATTGAAGTGAAAGTATATTGATTTGTTAACTTCGCAAATAAAGCAACCAAACCGTTAATGTAGAATATTAAATTATTATGAATCATTAACTGAATTAAAGACAAGGAGATTAATAATGAAGAAATTATTACTTGTTTTAGCAATTACACTTTGTGTAAGTGTATTATTCGCCGACCCAATTGAAAAATTAGACAAATGGGCTGAGGAACAAACATCAGAATTTAATACCAACGATGTTGTGAATTTCCTAAACGGAAACAGAGCAGATGGTGATATTACATATGGCTCTGAATATGTATTTAATTCTTCAGATACTCGGTTTTGTTCAGCCACTACATTAGATACAACTCACTTTGTTATTACATATCAGGATCGCGGAAATTATTATTACGGAACGGCAATTGTGGGAACTGTTACAGGCAACATTATCACTTATGGTTCTGAGTATGTATTTAATTCTGCAGTTACATACTATTGTTCTACAATAACCCTGGATACAACTCACTTTGTTGTTGCATATCGTAATGGAGCCAGTTCTCCTTATAACGGAACTGCCATTGTGGGGACAGTATCAGGAAGTACTATTACTTATGGTTCTGAATTTGTATTTAATTCTGCGAGTACAAGTTATATATCAGCCGCTGCTCTGGACGTAACTCACTTTATTGTTGCATATGGTGATGACAATTCCGGTGACGGACTTGCAATTGTAGGAACCGTTTCAGGAAGTACTATCACTTATGGGACTGAAAATGAATTTAATAATGAAGCGCGGTATATAGCAGCCACATCTCTGGATGCAAACCACTTTGTTGTTGCTTATCAGGATTATGATAATTATTTTGGAACTGCCATTGTAGGAACTGTTTCAGATACCACTATCACCTATGGTACAGAATATGTATTTAATTCTTCAATTACTTATCATCCCTCTGTCACAACTTTAGACGCAACTCACTTTGTTGTTGCATATCAGGATTATAGCAATTCTCATTATGGAACTGCCATTGTGGGATCTGTTTCAGGAATTACAATCACGTATGGTTCTGAATATGTATTTAGTTCTGACGATACAAGTTGGATATCAGCAACAGCTTTGGACGCAACACACTTTGTTGTCATATGTATGGTTGGCAGTTATCCTTATGACTTAATAGCAATTGTGGGAGCTGTTTCAGGAAGCGTTATCTCTTATGGATCTGGGTTTGTATTTAATATTTCATATTCTGATGCTACATCAGCCATAGCACTGGATGCATCCCATTTTGTTGTTGCATATCTGGATTATGACTCGTCTTCTTTTGGAGCATCTATAGTAGGAGAAGTTGAGGGATCTCAAATTGCTCCAACTTTACCGGAAAATATAGAAATAGAAATTACTGAAAATGATGTAGTAATAACCTGGGATGAAGTAACAGGTGCATCTTCGTATATAGTATATTCTTCCGCTAATCCATATAACGATTTTGAGGAGGATTTGTCCGGTTCCTATAATGGTGAAAGTTGGAGTACATCAATTGTAAATGAAAAGAAATTTTATTATGTAACTGCAACGGATTAGTGAAAATTAACTGCTAACAAAAATTTCCACATCCAGTTTCCTTTCTAAGTTTGGGAGTTTGTTGAAGCTGGAATTTTGTTCAGAGCTGGGATTGATGTCAAGGATGATTGACAGCTGTGAGATATTATATTGTTGTTTGCAGTTATGCATAACAGAATTTTAGTGAAATCAAACGATTGAATATTTTGATTACAAGAGCATCTGAAACAAAAACAAGAATTAAGGTTATCAGATATGTCCAGATTCACCCTTATGATTAACAGAATGGAGACAATGATGCTTTGGCATTCCTACATCACAACAATATACATAAATAGCATCAAGCACACCAAAAGAATTCGGTATATTGAATAAAATTGAAGATTGGGTTAACAAACTCACTTCGGACACTATGAAAATTAGTTTTCCCTACTATTACTACAAAAAAAACAGGGGTCTAAAAAAAGAAACAAAATTGAAAAATTGACATGAAAATAAATATTTATAGAAAAAATAAAAATTGTGTTCGAGATATTAACTTGTAGCATTTATTGTGAAGTTTATCAAAATGTGTAAATTTAAGCAGTTTAATGATATTTTAGACTGCTCTGTATTAAATTTTAAAAGAAGGAAAAAATGTTAAAACAAAGTGGAAATTCTGATTTATTATGTAGAAAAAACAATTCTACAATTACTATTAAATTACTTTCTGTTGTTTTGTTGCTTTTTTTATCGGTGGAATCTGCATACGCTATCACACTTTATGTCGGTTCAGGGCAGACTTACTCAACAATTTCCGATGCTGTAACTGCTGCCGCCGCAGGAGATACTATTATCGTTCATGATGGAACGTATGTTGAAAATGTAAATATTGATAAAAGTTTAACCTTAGAATCTCTAAATGGTTATGAAACAACATTCTTAACTACACCTATTGACTGGGAAGACATAATTGATGTTAATGCTGATAATGTTACAATTGATGGCTTTAGTTTGTCCGGAGCAACTTACGGTGTTGGAATTCATTTTGATGATTCCTCAAATGGATTGATCCAAAACTGTCGAAGTGGATGGTCAAGTACTGAATATAATCAATTTGGCATATATATAACAGCGTCTGATAATATAGTTATTACGAACAATATATGCTCCTACAATAATAATGTTGGAATCTATGCACATGGTTCTCATTTCATAACAATATCAGACAATACCTGCAATTATTCTCATCATGCTAGTTATACTGGTATTCCTGGAATCATGATGTATGCTTCAACCAATTGTCAGATCCATAATAATATCTGTAATTATAACGACATCGGAATTGATTATGAATATAATAGTAACCTTGATACAATTACACAGAACGAATGCCGTTTTAATGATGAATATGGACTGTATGCCGACGCTCACGAACATTTGTATATATCCGATAATGTTTTTAATGATAATTACGGTTCAGGAGTTAGGTTAGGTGGCAGCCATAATGTATTAGCCGACAATAAAATTGAATCAAATGCTGATTTTGGAGTTGTTATGTATTACTGCTATGATTTAACATTTTATCTGAATACTTTCAATAACACCCATAATTTTGATTTTCATTATAGTGCAAGTAATCCTGATCCAATTCTGAAAACTCCTACAAAAATGGCTTATAGAACTTATGCTACTACTTTCAAAAACTATCTGGGAAACTATTACAGTGATTACACTGGTGAAGATACGGATATGGATGGTATTGGTGATACTCCTTATATCTCCGATCATATAACAGATGATTATCCTCTCATGAGTCTTCCTGAAAACTACGGATTATTAACCTGGTTCTTGAATGAAGTAGAAATGCATCGTAATGATAAAGGAACTATTGGAGGTTTGGTGAACATTCCTGAACTATCAAGCCATGTTTGGATAGCAAATGAACCGGTTATGGACGGACTTACTTTTCCTGCCGGTATTCAAGCAGATTCTACTTCTTGGACAGGGCAAATGCTCTATCATTACAATTCTCATCCTGATATGTCAGTGGAAATCGGTATTTGGGATGGTTCTTCTTTCACTCCGGGAGGTCCTGAAATCAACATTAACGGATCAGGCGCATATGTCCCTCAACTTTATGCAACTTCAGAAAGTTCTTTTACTGTTCCATTAGGTCAATTTCTTGCTATGAGAACAACTATAAACAATGTGGATAGAGATTTTGATTTCCAAACTGGTGGCACTTGGGCTTATATTTCTGCTCCTATCGGAAGCCCTGATTATCCCGGTTGTCCTCTTGAAATTCCTGAAGTTTCTATTGAAGTAGTTTCTTCACCAGAATTTACTTATATTCAATTGGAATGGGATGAAGTTGTATGTGCAACTTCTTATAATATTTATTCTTGTGATAATCCTTATGGAATATATACATTAGTAGATAACACAACTGAGACAAATTGGTCTGAGTTCATTGACGAAGATGATATGAAAAAATTTTATTATGTAACTTCTGTGGATTAAAAAGGAAATAGACGGATATTTGTTAGTCACTTAATTTTAATATTCTTATCCCGAATGCTGTTGGGAGCAAAAAATTTATCATCCATTTCTGTGAAGCGATTATTGATAAGTGTTTATACCATTTAAATTTTTGCTCAACTTTTTCTATATAATAATTTTTGATCTTTCTATCTGCTCTCTGCCTATCAAGGCGGAGCGTAGCATAGACTGGTCGAAGGGTCTATAAATTGATTACTAACCTTCATTTTCTCCGTGATGAGAAAACGAAGCAAAAGAATCACCCGCTGCTCAAGAAAATACTAAAATTTTGCACATTCAGCTAAAAGAATAACAATTCGTCCTGATAAGTCCCGTACTTTAATAGCCATTTTTTTTAAACGCGTCACTTACAAAATTTATAAAGCATTTTTTAAATTGTGTGGAAAATTCTCCTTTCACATGCTGTGCCGTATCACTATATATGCGATAGTGGAAGAAGGATGATTCCGACAGAATGAGTAACCAATTTGGACAAATTCTTGACAATGTCCATGGTGTGTGTCGAAACCATAATCAAATTATGAAGTTATAAACAATAATTAAGTTTAAAAATATTGATGAAAAATAGAATTTAATAAGTTAACAGGAGAACAACATGAAGAAAACAGTAACCACTATAGGAATCGTTGTATTCACTATGCTATTTTTAGGTACAAGTCTAGAAGTCAAACCCTGTTATTCCAATCAAACCGAGTCGGGAAACCTACAGATCATTACAGAGGAATTTGCCCCCTTCAATTTCAGATCAAAAGAGGGAAAGATCACAGGTCAATCTACAGAAGTCGTGCAGGAAATTCTATCGCGCCTTAATCAGAAAATTGATATTCAACTTATGCATTGGAATGATGGATATAATCTTGCGCTTACAGAGCCCGATGTGGCACTCTATTCAACCTTTCGAACTACTGAACGCGAAAAACTATTTCAATGGGTTGGTCCGATTGCATCAGATGAAATCCTGTTTTATGCGCTTCATGGATCGGATGTTGTCATCCGCAGTCTGGAAGATGCAAAGACAGTTGCTGCGATTGGAGTAGTAAAAGATGATGCCCGTCATCAAATGCTTGTGCAGAACAATGTAACGAATCTGAAACTCTATCCGACCGATGTGGAATGTTACAAAGCTCTGGCAAGCGGTGAAGTTGAACTCGTGCCGGGATGCAATGCGACAATGGCTCTGATGGCAGGTAAGGCGGGTGTCGATCCGTCTGAATTGGAGCAAGTCTATTCCGTAAGAAAAAATCTGATCTATATTGCTTTTAATAAAAATATTTCAACCGATATTGTGGAAGAGTGGCAGAACACACTTAATGAAATGAAACGAGATGGAACATTTGATGAGATCAATATACGATGGGGTGGATCACCTGCTCAGGGTTATTCCAAATCAAATGCAACTGCCGGCATCTCCACAATTGCTGCTACGAAACTTCTTGCCGGTTTTATTGATGTCCGTCTTGGCGAGTTTCTTGCTGTGTTGCAAGCACTTTCCTGTACGAGTGAAGCTCGGTCCGGAAAATGGAAAAAAATGAAATCCCTTCTTGTTGAACGTGAAAACGCAGAACAAGCAGGACGTATTTGGTATCTCTTGCCCGATGGTTCATATTATACGACTGTGGATGATCTCACAAGTAAGAATCTGAAAAGCCGTTCATATTTTCCCGGTTTGATCGCAGGAGATTCTGTACTTGGTTCCGTGGTTGTGAGTAAATCTACAGGTAAACCAGTGGCGGTTGTTGCTGCTCCGATCATAAAGAATGATAAGGTAGAAGGTGCACTCGGCACTTCGATCTACATGCAGGGCGTTAATGACGAAGTTCGAAACACATTCCCGTTACAGTCGAATCAGGTATTTTTTACAGTAGCAAATGATGGCGTGATTTCTTTACATTCCGATGATGAATGGATAGGGCAGCAGATAGGTAATATCAGCAGTGATCTTAAAACAAATTTAGACAAAAAATCAGGCGAGTGCAATTTTGAATTTGATGGAAAGAATTGGCATGCAGTATGGACGACATCCCCGAATACAGATTGGCGAGTTGTCATTGCAAATATAATGGATTAATTTTGTATAATTACTTGACAGATATTACACTCTAATTTGGAAGGTTAATAATCAAAAAATTTCCATGGAGAAAAAAATGAAAAACAGAATGATTGTTTTTGGTATCGTGTTTTTGTTTGTAATACTTACATTTTCGAGTGTGAAACTACCAATTTGTTATGGATCTGAGAATGAAGAAGTAAGCTTGCAGATCATCACTGAGGAATTTGCTCCTTATAATTTTAGATCTGAAGATGGAGAGATCACAGGTCGATCCACAGAAGTTGTGAAGGAGATATTATCTCGGCTTAGTTTGGATATCGAAATTCAACTTATGACCTGGAATAAGGCGTATGCAATGGCTCTCTCCAAGCCGGATGTGATTCTTTATTCAACCTTTCGAACCGATGAACGTGAAAATCTTTTCCAATGGGTTGGTCCAATTGCATTAGATGAAATGCTGTTCTATGCGCTTCAAGGATCAGATATTGTGATCGACAGTCTGGAAGATGTAAAAGCAGTTGCAGCGATCGGAGTAGTAAAGGATGATGCCCGTCATCAACTGCTTGTGCAGAACAATGCAACGAATCTGAAACTCTATCCGACCGATGTGGAATGTTACAAAGCTCTTTCAAGCGGTGAAGTTGAACTTGTGATGGGAAGCACTGTGACCATGGCTATGATGGCAGGGCAGGCGGGTGTCGATCCATCTGAATTGAAACCAGTCTATTCCGTGAAAAAAACTCCACTTTATATTGCTTTTAGTAAAAATATTTCACCAGATATTGTGGAAGAATGGCAGAGCACACTTAATGAAATGAAACAGGATGGAACATTTGATGCTATTAATCAACGTTGGAGTGGTACAGCCATACAGGATAGCACGAAATAAGACACAAAGTCGGAACTACAGCATTCAAAACAGATTGGCACCTAATAATCGCAAATATAATGAATTAATTTTCATAATTTCTTGACAGATATTGTACTCTGATTTGGAAGGTTATTACATTAAAAAATTTCGTGGAGGAACAAAATGAAAAAAATAGTATTTATTTGTATTTTTCTTGTATGTGGTTTTTCTTATCTCAATGCTTTAACAACCACGTGGACAGGTTCTGCCAGTGGTGATTGGCACAATCCAGACAATTGGGACACTGGTGTGATACCCGATGCATCCACCGACGTGTATGTTCCCAATACGGGGTACTATAGCCCCTCTGTTACATCGGACGCATCCTGTAACAGTCTTATTAATCAAAGTGGATTCACGGTCTCAAATGGTGCCTCGTTGAACATCCAAAACGACTACGCGTCGAATTCTGATGCAGCTTTAGATGTATATGGTGGATCATTGAATGTGGGGGGGGATATGGGCGTCTATGGTACTGTAAATATTGAAGGAGACGGTACGAATGACGCAAGTGTTTCTTGTACAAACTTTAATACTTCATCCGCTTCTTCAACTACCATCGATGATGACAGTGAATTATCCTGTACTCATCTTATTGGTAATGGGGCAGTAACTGAAAGCCAAGGTGGAACATTAGAGTGTGATGACTTTGCGATAGCAAATGGAGGAGGATTCAATCAAAGTGGTGGTAGTTTTCTCTCAAGAAACGGAGGAACTTTCGATTCCGGCTCGACACTCAACGTTAGCGGTAATGGTAGTTTTCAGTACCAGGGCGACTTTAACTGCAATGGAGTTGTTACTGTTGATGGCGGTACCCTTTGGGCAGGCGGCAGCAGCGATCCGAATTTTATCGGAGGAGTGATGAGTCAGGTTACTGTCAATTCCGGGTATTTCTCTATTGGGGATTTCAGCACAAGTGGTATTGTTAATATTCAAGGCGGCGGCACGTATTGGAGTTCTGCTGTCAATGATGGTACCTTAAATCTTACCGGTGGAGAAATCAATTGCAATAATTTCCATGGAAGCGGAACATTTGATCAGGCTGGTGGGTCAGTTTACGTAACTGAGACTTTTACAAATGAATCAACCGGTATTTTCCGACAAGGACCAGGTGGACTATGGGCAACAAAGAACGTTACCAATCAAGGTGCTTTTACTCAAACAGGTGGTAATATTGATGTGTCAGAGAATATAGTAAATACTGGCACTATCGATCAATCTGGCGGAAATTTCACTGCCACTCAAGACTTTACGAATGAACCAGCCGGAATTTTCCGACCAGCACCGGGTGGAATCTGGGCAGTGAGAGGTTTAACAAACAGAGGTGTTTATCTGCAATCAGGAGGTGATGTTACTGTATCGCAGGATATGCATAATTATGGTACAGTTGATCAATCTGGTGGAAGTGTCACAATAACCAATGATTTTACGAATGAACCAGCAGGAATTTTCCGACCAGCAGGTGGGCTCTGGGCAGTGAGAAATATGTCGAATGATGGATCATTTATTCAGTCAGATGGAACCTTAACAGTTAATGGTGATCTTACGCTTGGTAACTTGGCTTCAACTTCGCAAGGTGGTGGAACGTTAGATCTGAATGGAGATGTTACGTTTAATAGTTCTTTCATTAACACTGGCTCAACCGGTGAAATGGTTTTCAGTGGTTCCAGATCCCAGGGCATTACTGGTAATTGGATGTCTTGTGTGGTTCCAAATTTTAGGGTTATAAACAGCGCTACTGTAAATTTTGATGATCAGACATCTTTTATAACTAAAGATGTAACAGTCCAAGGTGGAACATTGAATTTAGGTGCAGGACATCTTGAAGAATCTCCTGCTGGAACTGGAACACTTCTTCTAGACGGTGGCACTTTACGAGTTGGCGGTAATAATACCCTTCCGGGATTCGGAACCTATTCTATGAATGCCACAAGTAAAGTTGAGTACAATAGCACCACAACTCCTCAGGATATCAAAGCTCTTACATATCCAACTTTGGAACTTTCTGGCACTTCCAAAACCCTTAATGGTAATGCAAGTGTAAGTCAGGAAATAATCTTGAACACTATTTTGGACATCGGAAATTATGATTTTACTCTACTCAGCGGGGCTCTTCTTACTCACAGCTCAAATTGCTTTTTTGCCACAACAGGCTCCGGGTATTTAAAAAGGAACAATATTTCCAGTGGTAGTTTTCCTGTAGGAGCCAGTATTTTAGATCCAAACGGTTTAAGTTTTAATAATAATGAAACAGCATTGGCCTCAATAGGCGCTCGTGTCGAGACAGGGATTACACCAACACACTCTAATGCAGGATACTGCCTGCCGCGCACATGGGATATTATAAAAGAGGGTACATTATATGCTGATTTTTCCTTTTATTGGCTGCAAACTCAGGAGACACAACCCTTCGAGCAAGCAAGAGTTAATAGCAAGATCGTGGTGCAGTTATGCCATACACCACCAAGCTGGCAGGTTATCAGTACACCTTCCGGAGCAACTGGAACAGGTATAATAGGTGACCCATACCGGGTAGATATTGGACCCATTGCAATGGTATCCGCCTTTGCACTCGGAGATGGTGATCATACACTTCCAGTACAACTTTCAGCTTTTAGTGCAGTATATTCAAATGATGGTGGCTTGGAATTCGTTCAGGTTAGTTGGACAACTGCAACCGAAACCGATGTGCTCGGGTACAATGTATATCAATCTATAACTGATGAATTTGATGATGCAATGAAAATAAATACTGCTCTTATTCCAGGTCAGGGAACTACAACAGTGGGGCATGCCTACTCCTATGATGATCTCGATGCCGATATTGATCTCAGGAATTATTACTGGATCGAGCAGATGGATTACAGCGGACTGAGCGAACTCTTTGGACCTGCAGTATTTATGCCGGAGGATGGCGGAGAACCGAATAATGATATCTACTCAGAAACTATTATGTTACAACAATATCCTAATCCTGTTGAGAATAATATGAAGATCGAATACCAGATCAAGGGCAGTGTCGAAGAGCAGGATGCAGTTATTTATATCTACAATATGAAAGGTGAATTTATTGATACGGTTTTCGGGTACAATGGCGCAGCTGATATTGATCTTTCCCGATATGCAACTGGTGTGTATTTCTACAGATTGCAGGACACCTCACTTGGAGAGACCTATAAATTTGTGGTAATAAGATAATAAATCTTACTAAACTATATAATAAAAGCCCGGGTTGATCTCGGGCTTTTTTGTGAAGGAAAACCTTAAGCTCCTAGGAGAAAAAATTACTCATTTCTCGTTACCAAGCCCCTGCTTGGTGACGCTTCAATGCAAGAGGTTTTTCTCGTAACGTTAATACCTGACAATTTTTTGTTTGGATGGATAAATTATGTGAGATTAGATTAACTTACTTCACATATTGATAAAAAAAAAGCTTATTTAAAAAAAACATCAAAGATCATGACTCCTTCTCGATCGCAAGACGGAGGGAGAAGAGCGTCAACAAAATCGTCATCGGCGTGAAAGCCAACTTCTCGAACAGCGTTACTGCAAAGATATTGCCGACTGTGTTAAAGAGAAAGATGGGAACCAGCAGCCAAATACAGATAGTTGGAATGATCCTGAGTTTGAATGGAAGGTAATTCGCTTTCCATAATGTGATAAGGATGCAGACCGACATCACCACGATAGAAAAGATTTCATGTTGAACGAGTTCATCCCTGCTGGTCAGGCGCCCACCCCACACGATATTTTGAGGAGTTGCTCCAAGGATAACGAGTACATGAAAGATAACAAACAAACCTAATAGTATAAGATTTGCGTTTGCGGCTGTTTTGAAACTTATGATTTTTTTTATTTTTAACCTATTTTATATAATTTAGTATTGAATATAATGTTCGGGCTATGCCACGTACCAATGCGGCGATTATTTTTAAGATCCGGCAGTTTACTGAATCGGTACGATTCAGCGGTAAGAACGCAAACTAACGGGTAAGTGGATAGCTATGTTAAGTGCTTTTCCATTCAATAAATAGTTTCTTAATCTTACTCAAAAAAACAGGATCAAAACTAGAATGTCTATATTTAGAACCATTTTTAAGAATTTGTTTAGCAAAATATGAGGGTTTTATTTCATCAATTCGATCTTCATTACAAATTGCAAATTCTATAAAGTCATTTAATTCTTTTTTATTCTGTACAAAAATAAATGGAGCACCTTGTCCACAAGATTCCGTATTGTATGAACCATCTGTAAGAAAATATAAAAACAGTCCGTCCAGTTCCGATTTATTATAATAAAAGAACCAATTCATCTTTTTTAATTTTATAGCTGAGATTTTGGGATAGGAAAAAACTAACCTCATTTCATCACAATATATGTAATGTGATTTGAATAATATTGTAGTATGATACATAAAAGATGCATCACCAATGAAAGAGTCATCATTTGGATAAAAATAACTAAAAACCTCTTTGTGGAGTTTTGGCTCAGAAAATTCAATCTTAAATTGTGGGAAATCTTTGTTATATGCGTGATCAACATTACCAATATCTTTAAACCAGTCATTTGGTTTTGTTAAAAGATATTTCATTCTTTCAACTGGATTTAAATCAAGTCCAAAACGTTGTTTCCACATTTTTTCTAGATGATAAAGATCAGCAGAATTATCAATTGGAGTGTTTGTGTCACCATTTCTCATATAGATATGGTATGCTTTTACCGTTTTATATCTTCTTGTTAAATAGTATGGTTTCAATGGCCTATCTTTAATTATTACTATTTCTATAGTATGAGTATTTATGGTGATGTTTTCAAGTGAAATCTCAGGTCTAAAGCCACCGGCAAAATCACAATCTCTGATTAAACTGATGTAATCTGCTTGAGTTTTTCTATTTGTTACATTCTCAACACCGATTACTTCATAATCATCAGTTACACCTAATATTATATATTTTTCACCAATATACAATGAGTTAGCCATACAAATAATATCTTTAATTAAATCTTGGTTTTTGTCATTTGGATAAGGTTCTTGCTTAAAATCCCAAAACTCTCCTTCTTTTTTTGTTTTAATTAAGTCAGATATGATTTTTTCTAAACTCATTATATTCTCCCTGAGTATCTATCTATTAAAAGCACTTAATGTGTGTATCCCCGAACAAGTTCGTGGATATTTCCATTAAATTTCTCAAAAAGTTCGTATATACATCCATATAGGAGTTATATACGAACATGCTCATTGTTTTGACATTATTTATCATCTAACTTCAAATTATCTAAAGGACTTTTAATTTTACTTTTTGCAGTTCTTGTTACATGTGTATAAATTTCAGTAGTTTTAAAACTTTTATGTCCCAACAATTCTTGAATATATCTTAAATCAGTAAAATACTCCGACTTTCTCATTTCAATCTGCATATTCAGTCGACCCTCTAAAGTTTTGGGATATTGTTAAATAATGTTTATTTGCGTCAAGATAATTCTCAACAGTCTGAGTACTTGTCATAAGCTTGGCGAGTCATATCCGTCAGCCAGCGGAGAAGACTGATCGCAGAGCTTGTGATAAGTACGTCCATTCTATAATATGAGCGGCCATGGATCACTCCGTGACGAGTAAGATGAATCATGAATGCAGAACACCGATTTAAGATTTAAAAAGGAACTCGGGCTGGACTTCATAGTCCGCAGGCAGGCGGTATGGAGTTCAGTACGAGAATATTGAATATTTACCCCGAACTCCACATCTCGATACTCTCGATATAGAAGTCCAGTTTCCGATGTGAGGTATCAGCTCCATCAACGATTATCAACATCATCTGTGAAATCTATGTTCGATTTTATTTATCTTTCTCGTTCCTAAGTTGTACTTGGGAACGAATAATTAATATTTATTGGATTACCAAGTCCAACTTGGTAACCAGAGGTCTTTAATCGGTGTTGATGAGCCTTTTGTCAAGAACGAAATTTGTTTTCTCAGATTAATCTAATTTCCAAAAACTTGACATCCAAACGTAACCAAACCGTTTCAAATATATGAATAATCCTATTGGTATATTTGATTCTGGGGTTGGAGGACTCACTGTTTTCCACGCAATTCAAAAGGCATTGCCCCACCAGCATATTGTCTATTTTGGTGATACGGCTCGTGTGCCGTATGGCTCAAAATCCCAGCGAACCATCATACAATATTCTTTGCAAAATATGATTTTTCTATTGCAGCAAAAAATCGAGCTCCTCGTGGTGGCGTGCAATACATCATCCGCCTATGCCCTGGAGGAGTTGAGAAAACACAGCGATATTCCGATCATTGGTGTGATCGAGCCGGGTGCAAAGAAAGCGCTGAATGTTACAGACAATAAGAAAATCGGCGTGATCGGCACGGAAGGTACTATTAAAAGTGGTTCCTATGAAAAGGCATTGAGATCATTGGATGAAACGTGCACAGTGTTCAGTAAACCTACTCCTCTACTTGTACCGCTGGTGGAAGAGAACTGGATTCATCATAGGGTCACCAAGGAAATCATTGAAGAATATTTGCAGGATTTTCTCAATAAAGATATCGATACGATCATCATGGGGTGTACACACTATCCGGTGTTGAAGCAGGTCATTCAGGAGGTTGTAGGTGATAAAATTACTCTTGTGGATTCTGCAGAATCAATTGCGCGTGAGTTGAAAAAATTGTATTCTGCGAAGTCGGTTCAAAAAATATCCGGGAAATATAATTTCTTCGTAAGCGATAATCCCGAAAAATTCAAAATACTTGGAAGGCAGATTTTGGGCGAGGAGCTGGACAGGGTAGAGAAAGTCTTTTTCTCGGATGCCTGGGTCATGGACACTTTTGAGAAATAATAATTATGGATATCATTGAAAATCAGATACAGGAGCTTCTTCGAGACCGCAGTTCCGGTTCACAAGAACTTGCAGAAAAAGCGCTGAAAATAATCAAACGGCTGTACTCCGCTGGAAATACTGCTTCGAGAATTAATAATTTTTTAGAAAAAACTGCAGAGCGATTTCCCCAAATGGTTGCGATTATTAAACTCAAAGAGCATTTTTCTGATGAAATTTCTGACAAAACTATCCATGAGTTTGAAAATCTTTTATCAGATAAATCCTATATTGAGAATGCCTCACTTCTCTTTGATACAACTAAAAAAATTATCACATTCAGCAGAAGTTCCGCAGTTGAAGATGTGATCATTTATTATAAAAAATATGTAGATAAAGTAACCTGTTGCCATTCACTCCCGCTTGGAGAAGGTAAGAAATTTGCTGAAGATCTCAAGAAAAATATGATTAGTTCTCAATTAGTTGAGGATGGAGAACTTTCCCGTTTTATTCCAGATTCCGATTTCATGCTTCTCGGCGCAGATGCCATTACGGAAGATTTATTTGTGAATAAAGTTGGCACATTACAGGCGGTTCTTCTTGCTCAACATTTCAAAAAACCCGTTTATGTCATATCCTCGTCGTTGAAGAAAATTAAGAAAAGCGACTATTCTTTAGAAAAACTTGGACAATATTTCGAAGCAATTGACAATTCATTAATCACTGATTTCATATATTAAATATTCGAGGAGTTTATGCAATCTAATGTAAATGTTTCTAAAGCCATGACTATCACATTACCAAAGGAATTACCTCCTGAGCCAGTTTTCAAAGAAGGCATCAGGAGAGCGCCGGATAGGGGATTGAATCTCTCAAAAAACGAGATCAAAACTGCTTTGAAGAATGCATTGCGATATATTCCCGCGGAATTGCATGAAAAACTTGCACCTGAATTTCTTGAGGAGTTGAAAAGCCGTGGGCGCATTTATGGATACCGCTATCGTCCGCAGGGAGAGATAAAAGCAAAACCCATTCATGAATATAAGGGAAATACTCTTGAAGGTAAAGCGCTGCAAGTCATGATCGACAATAATCTCGATTTCGAAGTGGCACTTTATCCCTATGAGCTTGTAACTTACGGAGAAAGCGGTCAGGTCTGTCAGAACTGGATGCAGTACCTGCTAATCAAGAAATATCTCGAAGTTATGACCGATCATCAGACACTCGTTGTTGCTTCGGGGCACCCGCTTGGATTGTTCCCTTCCCGGCAGGAAAGTCCGCGTGTAATAAGCACGAACGGTTTAATGGTCGGCATGTTTGATAATTCTGCTGATTTTAAAGCAGCAGCAGCAATGGGCGTCACAAACTATGGACAAATGACTGCAGGTGGCTGGATGTATATTGGTCCTCAGGGAATTGTGCACGGAACTTATATTACGCTTCTGAATGCAGGTAGAATGTATCTTGATATTCCTGAAGATGAAGATTTGAAAGGAAAAGTGTTCATGACTTCAGGACTTGGAGGCATGAGCGGCGCACAGGCAAAAGCAGTCGAGATCGTAGGCGGTGTCGGTGTGATCGCAGAAGTCGATCTGTCACGAATCCAAACGCGACATGAACAGGGCTGGCTTTCTAAATATTCTGATAATTTGGAAGAAATCGTTAACTGGATGCAGGAAAGCAAAACAAAAGGAGAAGCGGTTTCGATCGGATATTATGGAAATGTTGTTGATCTTTTGCAATACTTTGTTGATAATAATATTAAAATCGAACTCCTATCTGATCAAACCTCATGTCATGCAGTATATGAGGGCGGCTATACTCCTCAGGGAGTGAGCTTTGAAGAAGGGCGCAAGCTTCTAAAAAATGATATTAACGCTTTCAAAAAGAAAGTGGATGAATCGCTTATTGCTCATTATGAACTGATAAAAAAAATGAGTGCGAGCGGTACTTTTTTCTGGGATTATGGCAACAGTTTCATGAAAGCGGTTTTTGATGCAGGAGCGAGTGATATAGCAAAAAACGGAGAAAACACAAAAGATGGCTTCATCTTTCCGTCCTACGTTGAAAATATAATGGGACCTATCTGTTTTGACTATGGTTACGGACCATACCGCTGGGTGTGCTTGAGCGGAAAACCTGGAGATCTGCACAAAACAGACCTCGCTGCCATGGAATGCATCGATCCGACCCGAAGAGCTCAGGATAGAGATAATTACCACTGGATAAAGAACGCTGAAGAAAACAAACTGGTTGTCGGCTCTCAGGCGCGAATTCTATATGCTGATGCACAAGGTAGAATTAAGATAGCACTAAAATTCAATGAAATGGTTCGAAATAGGGATGTCGGTTCAATCATAATAGGAAGAGATCATCATGACACAGGCGGTACTGACTCACCCTACAGGGAAACTGCAAATATCAAAGATGGAAGCAATGTGTGTGCAGATATGTCGATCCACTGCTTTGCAGGGAATGTGGCACGGGGAATGACACTCGTGGTCGAGAGCAACGGCGGCGGCGTGGGTGTCGGGAAAGCTTTCAATGGGGGATTCGGACTTGTGCTCGATGGTAGCTCAAGAGTCGATGAAGTGATTAAATCTGCGCTCGATTGGGATGTAATGGGAGGTGTAGCGCGCAGATCGTGGGCACGAAATCCTCATGCAATAGAAACATCCATCGAATGGAACGAAAGAAATAAAAATAAAGGACATATAACACTGCCCTTCATCCCTGATGAAGGACTGATCGACGAACTGGTAGAGAAAGAGTTTTGATTGAATATTCTTTGAGTTAGTCATTTTTCTCGTTCCCAAAGTCCTCTTTGGGAATGAAGTAAGTTTTACGTTTAAGAATGTTCTTTCTTTTACCTTGATGCAAAAGAAAGAACCAAATAAAAGATCAAGACTGCATGAAAATTATCTAAACTATCTTATGAAAGCTATTCGATACCAAACTCATCCCGAAAAGAGGGATTCAGACATGGTATCTTATTTACGCTTTCATTGCGACATTTCTTCACGATAATTTCCATGAGGTCGTTTTAACAATCTTTTTTTAATCCGAAGAATAAACAATTAAGTTTACAGCACGTACAAAATTCTGTGGTCTGTCTTTTATAATACCTCTTATTTGAAATTGAATGTTCAACAAATCCAATGCAAAACCAAGAAGGATATTAAGCGTTCTACAGAACAATAAATCTTTATCATTCTCATTAATATTATCAATTTGCATAGGATCCCAATGATTATATGCACTTAAAAGCGAAAGATTTTTTCTAAATGGTGAATTCTTTAAATTAATACAATCTTTTGCTGTATCTCCTGCTATTTTAGAACGGTTTGACCATTGTATATTATCTTTATCTTTATTTGTGGGAAAATAATTCGGATGACCTCTCCAATTATTTTTTTGAAATGGCAATTCACCCCAATGGTTATATCTGGGAATTGAATATTCTAATTCTTTCTTTTTTTTCTTTAAATTCTCAATGCTAATATCTCTGAAAAAAATATCTTTTTTCCACACATTTATATTGTATTGAAGTTGTTCTATAAAATATTTTTTGCCGAAATAAAAAAATCTTTCAGATATATCTTCTACTTTTTTAGGTTCATCTTTATAAAATGAATACATCCAAAGATTGTCTACTATTAATTCCTGATAATTTCTGGATAATGTAAAAATTTGATTTAAGTAATTTGAATTTAAATGACATATTGCAGATAAATTGTTGAAAATGGTGTCACAAGAAATTGCAATAAAATTTCCATAATTTGGATATTTTTTTTCAGTAAAATATTTCATTATCTCGTATCTGCGATCACTCAATTCTTGATTAATAAGCTCTTTAGCTTCTAATAATTCTTTTTTTGTTGGGCAGTTCACATCTTCTCTTATCATCTTGTTTGGATTTAATATTGTATTCATAGTTTTTCCTTTTTTCTAAGAATCTTTGTTGATACTAATAAATTACTTGTTCTACATGTGAAGTCAATATAAAATATGTCCTAATATTATGATAAATCAAATTGCTTTTTCTTTCGGACCAATCAGATATATATGACAGAATACTAAAACATTTGACATAAATATCTCATTTAAAATATGGGTAAAGTATTGAGAAATAGGAGAAACAATGAAAAAAACTCATTTCGAATCTGCAGAAGATATACTACAGTTCGCTATTGAACGAGAAGAAGATGCCTATAATTTTTATAATGAATGGGCAGAAAAGGTTAAAAATCCGGCAATTGGAAAAATGCTGATCGATCTGTCAAAGCAGGAGCTGGGACATAAAAATAGACTTGAAAATCTGAAGATAAAGGGTTCTCTCATTCCCTCAAACAACAAGATTACAGATATGAAAATTGCCGAATATCTTGTTGATATTCCACCTTCTGAAGATATGGATTATCAGCAGGCACTCACGCTTGCGATGCATAGAGAGCAGGCATCGGTAAACCTGTACAAAACACTTGCAAAGGTTGCTCCGAATGATGAAATTCAGGATATCTTCCTGACCCTTGTCGAGGAAGAGGTGAATCACAAAGCACGTCTTGAAGATGAGTATGATGAGAATATCTTGAGGGATAATTAGTAGAAAAAATCTGGTTTCCATGGATAAGGCATTTATGCAAGGAGAAAAATGCAAGATATAAATATTGGTGATCTCGCTCCCGATTTCACTTTAAAAGATCACCATAGTAAAGAATTTTGTTTGTCGGAAATGAGAGGGAAAAAAGTGCTGCTCTCGTTTCATCCTCTTGCGTGGACAAAGGTATGTGCAGAGCAAATGAAATCTTTGGAAGCAAATAAAAAAGTTTTTGACGAACTTAATACAGTTGCAGTCGGCTTCAGCGTGGATACAGTTCCTTGCAAGCATGCATGGGCAAAAGAACTCAAGGTCTGGAATATTTCTCTTCTTTGTGATTTCTGGCCTCATGGGCAGGTCGCTGAAAAGTATGGAATGTTCCGAGAAGAACAGGGTTTTACTGAACGGGCAAATATCATTATAGATGAAAAAGGCATAGTGATATTTATTAAAGTTTACGAAATTCCTACGCTTCCTGACATTCAGGAAATAATTGAATTTCTTGAGAGCTCATAAATTTTGGAGGTGTGATGAAAGCTTTCTTAACTTGTTTTTTCAGTGTTATTCTTTTACTTGGATGTGTTTCTGTAAATCATTTTGAGTATAAAAATGTGACGTATAAAGAAATTCAGAAGCTAGCGTTCGGCTACGGTTTCTCAAAGTCCATGAATGAAGGAATGGCAAAGAAAATGGCTGAAGCAATTGCACGGAAAAACATCGCGGAGCAGCTTGCAGGTATGCATTTCGTATATACGCATATGAACGGGGAGATGGAGATGAAACTCAGTATCCGCAACGTCACACTAAATAATATTGAACTGGATAAAACTATCCGGTTGGACAAGACCGGGGTGCTCATATCAGTGCTCCGGTTTGAAGGAAAGATACAAAAACCGATTGGCGCGGGCGTTCTATTCAGTGAAATGAAAACACAATTTTCCGACGATCTGCTTAAAATTTCCAAAAGCAGAACGAATGTCCTGCAGGAAACGATCTCATCTCAATTCCCCAAAGCTCATGAAGTCCGAGGATTTATTCTTATTGATACAACTGATGTTGGCTGGACCACTCATACGGGAGTGATCCAATATTATGAAAGCTATTTAGTCGTTATCGAATCAGTGATATAATAGGAGGTATCATGAAAAAGATTTTAGTATTTGTGGGGATATGTGCTCTGGCTATGGGCATGATCTCTTGTGATAAAACATCAACAGACATTCCCTCGGATAATTCGGGCGTTCTTATCGGAGCCACTGTCTATGAAACGATCCAGGGTGCGATCGATGCCGCAGCAGATGGAGATACCCTTCTTCTCACACAGGGTATTTATGCCGGTACAAATAATACAAATTTAATGTGGGATGGAGAAGAAAAGCACCTGACAATTATGACCGATCTGCGCGGACACCAGCAGAATTATGCGATCATCGAAGGCAACGGAAAGGGCGCAGGTTTCTATTTTGGTAATTCCTTGCAAAGCAATGACGATCTTATCTATGGTATCACGATCCGGAACATCGGACCCCATGCTGAGTATTACAATGCAGCGTTTTACTGTGAATATGCTGAACCGACAATTCGATCTTGCTACGTTTATTATTGCCCATGGTGTGGAGTGTACTGTTCCCATGCAAACCCAAGAATAGAAAATTGTCGATTCTATGCTAATTACACAGCTATTATAGCTGATCATGACTCAAGTCCGGTTCTCTTGTTAAATTATATTGAGTGGAATGATCTATACGGTGTATATGCACAAGATGATTCCAATCCCTCTCTTTTTAATAATCTCATCGCCAATAATATCGGGGGAGTTTATCTCCTTCGAGCAAAATCAGTGATGGTAAGTAATACGATCGTCTCGAACACAAGCTACGGGATTTTAGTGAACAGCGATCTCCTATCTCAGATGATAAACTGCATTGTTTGGGACAACGGAACCGATCTTGACGTGCGGAGTGATAGCAGTCTCGTCGCATCATACACCTGTTCTCCGATTGAATATCCTGATGTAAATCCTGACAGTCTTTTCAATATATATGATGATCCCCAGTTCATCAGCAGCAATGATTATCACCTGAAATCCGTGAGTCCATGTCTGGATATTGGGAATCCTGGTGTAGCGTACTGGACCGAAGACCTCGATGGAGAATATCGTATTCATAATAATGAGATCGATCTCGGTGCGTATGAATGGCACCCATAGAATAGCTACCTATCGTTAATAAATACCTGGAACTGCGAACATGAAAAATTTTATCCTAATTGGGATAGTTCTGTCTTTCATTGCCTGTGCTTCTGTTCAGTCCGTTCTTGAGCGGGAAAGAATTATAAAGCCCAAACCTCCAATCGCAAAGAAAATTCCATATGAAACATCGATCCATGACACTATTTTGGTCGATAACTACCATTGGATGAAAGACAAGTCACGCACTGATCCTGAAGTGATCGCACACATTAAAAAGGAAAATGCTTATACTGATAGTGTTTTATTTAATACAAAGGAACTGCAGGAGCAGCTTTACCAGGAAATTGTTGGTAGAATTCAGAAAACCGATTTATCCGTACCGGTTCGGATCGATAGTTTTTACTATTACTGGAAAGATGTTGAAGGTAAAGAATACTCGCTCTATTGTAGAAAAAAATCCATTCCTGATGCTAAAGAGGAAATAGTTATTGATTTAAATGAACTTGCTTCAGGATATGAGTTCTACGATGTGTCGAATATAGAGGTAAGTCCCAACCATCAATATATTGCTTTTGCCTTTGATACAACAGGTGCAGAACATTATACGCTTGCAGTGAAGAGTATTAAGGAAAATACTTTCCTGTCGGATACAGCTTATCCAGTTGATGACCTTGTATGGGCAAATGACAATAATACTCTATTTTATATAGCAGAAAATGATTCTGGAAGAAGTGATAAATTATATCGTCATGTTCTTGGAACTGACCAGAAAGAGGATGAGCTGATCTATCAGGAGAATGACGGTGCTTTTTATGTGTGGATATATAAATCGAGAAGTAAAAAATATCTAATATTATCAACCGGTAGTAAAATTACTTATGAAATCCGATATTTAAAAGCTGATAACCCCTTTGGAGAATTTAAAATTGTTCAACCACGTGAGCAAGGTCATAGATATTATATCTGTCCTCATATTAATGAATTTTTTATTGTATCTAACGATGGAGCAAAAAATTATAAAGTAATGGTAACTTCAATCCAACATCCCGGTAAAGAAAATTGGAAAGAGTTTATTCCACACAGAGATTCTGTTTCTATTGACATTGACGTATTTAAAGATTATATGGTAATTTATGAGCGGGAAAATACTTTTAAAAAAATCCGAATATTAAATTTTAGTACAAAAGAGGAGTATTATATAGATTTTCCTGAGCCAATTTATACTATTTATCCTGGGAAAAATCCTAACTTTGATACGCATATTCTTAGATTTACATACGAGTCTATGGTTACACCTTATTCTATCTATGACTACAATATGGAAACCAGAGAAAAGGAATTGAAAAAACATCAGGAAGTTCTTGGCGGATATGATGCATCCAAGTATAGATCGGAAAGGATTTTTGCCCAAGCAAAAGATGGAACCAGGATTCCGATATCTCTCGTATATAAGAAAGATTTGTTTACAAAAGACGGATCCAATCCTTTATTTCTTACCGGTTACGGATCTTATGGAGATACCTATGAACTATATTTTTCTACAACCCATTTAAGTTTGCTGGATAGAGGTTTTGTATATGCGATAGCTCATGTGCGTGGCGGTGGCGAATATGGAAAGCAGTGGCACGAGCAGGGGCGAATGCTCTCCAAGAAGAATACTTTTACAGATTTCATTGCCTGCGAAGAGTATCTGATTGAACAAAATTATACGAGCCGTGATAAGCTGGTTATCGAAGGGGGAAGCGCCGGGGGATTGCTCATCGGAGCAGTTTTGAATATGCGTCCTGAACTGTGTGAGATTGCCATCGCCGATGTTCCTTTTGTCGATGTGATCAATACCATGCTTGACCCAACACTTTCTGCTACTGTTTCGGAATATGAAGAGTGGGGAAATCCACAAGATAAACAATATTTTGATTATATCTTCTCCTACTGTCCCTATCAAAATGTAAAAGCACAGCATTATCCAAATATACTTGCTTTCGGCGGATTCTATGATCTCCGGGTTAATTACTGGGAGCCGGCAAAATGGATCGCAAAACTTCGTGAGAAAAAGTTGGATGAAAACCTTGCACTGCTCAAAGTTCAGCTTTCCGGACATGCCGGTGCTTCCGGCAGATTCAGTTATTATCGAGAAGTAGCACTGAAATATGCGTTTGTATTCGATATTCTTGGCATTGAGTTCTAGATGAAAAGAGGAATTTTTGTAATTTGCGTAATTCTATTTTTGGGATATTGCACATCACAAAAAATTCAGGAAAAATATTCATTATCTCCTTCAATTATACCACCGGTTGCGAAAAAAATTCCTACATCTGTAACGCTGCATGGCGTCGAATTGAAAGATGATTATGCGTGGATGATCGATGATACTCGAAGCGATTCCACAGTAATAGAATACATCGAAGCAGAAAATCTTTATGCAGAGAAAATCCTTTCAGAAATGTCAGCTCTCAAAGATACAATTTTTAACGAGATAATAAGCAGAATCAGCGAAGAGGATGTCAATGCACCAACGCATTGGGGAGATTATTATTACTATTCGAGAAGGGAAGAGGGAAAACCTTACCTGATCTATTGCAGAAAATTCCATTCGCTCTCAGCTCCCGAAAAGATTGTGTTGGATATGAACGCACTTGCAGAAGGATATGAATTTTTTTCCGTCGGAAGAAGAGAGTATAGCCCTGACCAACAATTGCTGGCATATACAGTTGATACAACCGGAGATGAACGATTCACACTTTATATCAAAGATATTGAAGCTGACACGCTGCTTGCTGAAGAGGTATATCCGGTTAATGATGTGGAATGGGCAAACGATAATATCACAATCTTTTATGTGACCCCAAATGAAGAAAATCTGAAAAGCAAACTGGCGTACAGGCATGTTCTTGGAACAGATCCTGCTCATGATGAACTCATTTACAGGGAGAATGACAACGCATTCTATATGGGGTTTGGGAGAACTCGTTCAAATGATTATATCGTTTTAGGTACTAATAGTAAAACAACTTCCGAAGTCCGCTTCCTCGATGCTAATGAATCGCCACCTGGCGGAGTATTTTCTCTGTTCAAGCCACGCAAGCAAGGTGTCAAATATTATATGACCAATAATGGTGATACCTGGTACATCCGAAATAATGAGTCTGCCCCAAATTACAAAATTATGACTTCTAAGTTCAGCGAACCTCTCAAATGGGATACATTTATATCTCATAACGATTCGATCTATATCGATGGATTTGATGTTTTTGAGAAATATGTTGTTGTGTACGAGCAACATAGTGGTGTCATAAAACCGCACATCTTTTTTCTTGAAGATGGAACAGATTATTATATGACCTTTCCAGAAAAAGTTTATGTATACTATGACAGATGGACACCGGATTTTAAAACCGATACATTATATTTTTCCTATTCTTCGCTCACCACACCCTCTTCTGTATATGCGTATAATATGAAAACAAAAGAGAGAAAACTTCTCAAACGTTATGAGGTAATAGGCGGATTTGATCCTGATGAATATCAATCCGAGCAGGTATATGCCACATCGTATGATGGAACAAAAGTCCCAATCTCGCTTGTCTATAAAAATGATCTTTTCAAAAAGGATGGAAGCAATCCATTATATCTACATGCCTATGGTGCTTACGGCAGCAGTAGGAATGCTGGCTTTTCCCGTATTCGTATAAGTCTACTGGATAGGGGATTTGTCTATGCAATTGCTCATGTGCGTGGTGGTAAAGAGAAGGGTGAGCAGTGGTATGAGCAAGGGAAATTACTCAATAAGAAAAACACGTTTCTCGATTATATTGCCTGTGCTGAATATTTAATTAAAAATAAATATACATGTCCGGAAAAATTGGCAGCTTTTGGAGCAAGTGCCGGTGGTATGCTGATGGGTGTGGTTGCGAACTGGCGTCCCGACCTATTTGGAGCTATAGTAGCGGAAGTGCCTTCCATGGATAAATTGACCGTTCTTTTGGACTCAACTGCCTCGGGCACAAAATATCATTATGAGGAGCTGGGAAATCCGTACGAGAAGGAATATTTCGATTACCTGCTTTCTTGGGATACCTATCAGAACATCAAAGAGCAGGCATACCCGAACATGATGCTTACAGCAGGTTATCATGACAGCCGTGTACGCTACTGGCAGCCGCTTCGATGGGTGGCAAAAGTGCGTGATATGAAAACAGATAACAATGTGCTTTTACTTAAAACGAACATGGCTGGACATTATGGAGGGTCAGGAAGATACACGCAATATGAGGACATTGCAGAGCGTTATGCCTTCATTATTAGAATGCTGGGTGTAGAATGAGTTATAATAAGCAGATCGACAGAATAGTAGAATATTTCCGCAAGCAGGAAAAGACACCCGATAACCTGAAAATCGGGGCTGAGTTCGAGCATTTTGTAGTGCGGGAAAACGATCTTTCCGCAGTTCGTTATGATGAAAATAGCAAAGATGGAATTCGTGATTTGCTGAGTTACCTCATGCAAAAAGGTTGGAGAGGAAATTTTGAGGGAGATAACCTCATCGGGTTAGAAAAGGATGGATCAACAGTCACTCTGGAGCCCGGCGCACAATTAGAACTTTAGTACACAGCACACTTCCACACTTGCTGAGATGGAGCAGACATATAAAAATTTTGTATATGATCTTCTGCCGTGGTTGCATGATCAGCAACAGCTTCTGATTGCTCTGGGTTATCAACCCTATTCTAAGATCGAGGATATTCCCTTCATACCTAAGCAACGTTATGTGTTCATGTCGGACTATCTCATCCAAAAGAACAAATATGCGCTTAATATGATGAAAGGCACTGCGTCCACTCAACTTACTCTTGATTACCTGAACGAAGAGGATTATACAAACAAATTCCAAGTTGCATGCTATCTTTCCCCTTTGCTGGCAATACTGACTGACAACAGCCCGATATTTGAAGGACAGCGATATTCTCAAACCAATGGATAGATATGCTGCAAAGGGAGTATTTGTTGGAGTGGATCATTCTCAGAATGAATGGGAGCGGATCATCGACTCGATACAAGAGAGGGATTCCTATCTTGTTCAGCAGTTTATCGAACCTCCTACACTTCCCTGTATTTCATTCAGAAATGAAAAGCCATTCTTGGAAGACTATAAATATATTACAGGATTATTTGTTTATAATGGACGCTTTCACGGGCTTTATACTCGTGCAGGTACATCGAATGTGATAGCCAGCGTGACCGGGTGCAGGATCATGCCGAATTTGTATGCGAGACCGAAATTGATAGGGGGGTTCGCGCGGTGGACGCAGAGAGTACTTAAGTTTAGTTTACAATGCCGTAACAGGCGAGGGAACATTGGCGATCAGCGGATTTAATCGCTGAAAAATACTTCTTTTCCCCATTCACCGTCGGCGGTTAAATAACGCTGCACTGCAATGCTATATGCTTACTTGTCAAACTTTGACCTTGGGTGTGTGCTAATTGTTAAGAAACCAATTGATGCTCTGAGCAGTAATGGCTACCGCTTTCTAAAATCTGTATTAATCGCTTAATAAGAATGAAAGAGGAATTCTCAGATGCAAAATTATGATCTGCATGTTCAATCAAAGTAACTTTTTCTTCAATACCTTTTATTGAATTTCTACTTTTATCATATTGATCTTCTCCCCCAATAAAGAGTTTTGACAATAGCTTTTTGTTTTTTAACCAACTATCCTCTATTTTCTTGAGATATTGTAAATCTAATTCTATTCCTTTTCTAATAACTTTTCCTGATGATAAAATAAGGTTATACTCCAAATTTGTAAAAAAACCAGTATGATAATCTTTTAAGATACAAAAAGGAGCTAACCCTATCCCCTTAATTTTAGGATTATTTCTTAAAAGCTCTGATACCACTGAACAACCAGCAGAATGAGCAATTACGAATATTTCGAAACTAGGATTATAAATATTGTTAATTATTCGTTCCAACGAGTAAAGATCTGTCTCGTATGTACGTTTTAACGGGGTTGATTCACCTGAGCCTAGGTAGTCAAAAGTACATGTCTCAATACCAATTTTTGCAAGATTTCTCGCTAAACGAACATACAAACCGTATGGCCCGTGTCTTGAATTTCCGAAATATCCAGGAGCAATAATACACTTTCTATTTAGAGGAGACCAACTGGGATAATACTTTGTGTAAGCTATTTCCCCTTGCATTGTTGTAAGAGATGAAATCTCAGCTTCTGGAAATATTGACTTATTAATGTCTGGGTAAGAAAAAAATGAATTTACTCTACTTTCCCAAACTCTAAACGCTCCATTAGATATTGTAAAGCAATAATATTTACCAGATTTTGGATATTTATTAAGTAATATATTTGTAATCATCAAAACTGTAGAGTTGGAACCGATAATTATTTTGTGATTACATATTGATTTACCTTCTTTTTCCCACCATAGTCTTAATCTCTTATCAAATTCATGGATATTTTCGGATTCAGAAATATTAATTCTGGTTGCGTCGATTACTCTCAGTCTAAATAGGTCAATTGATTGAGCAGATTTCAAGTTTATTTTTCTTAATTCACAATCCGAAATACCAGATGCGATACCCAAATTAAAAGGAGCTAAACTTAAAGGTGATAGAAGAGGTATCCCAGTTAATTTAGATAAATTGGTAGCAGATACTTTTGCTTGTGCTGTTTGAGTATATGTTATTCCATCAATCCAATTTAGCTGTTCGATAATTTTTGCAAACGCTTTGCATTGGTTATTTCCGTTACTAGTTAAGTTGCTTAAATGTGATTTGCCGTGAATACTTTTGGAATTTTTTTTTGTTTCAAAATGACGGCAAACAATAAATTTGTTACCTTTCTTCATGTTCATCAACATACTTTTGCAAAACTTCAGAATTTAAAGGAAATACTTTTTCACTTTTCAATATTGCTTTTAACTTTGAAATACTTATCCACTCTGGCTTAGTATTAAGAATTTGAGGTTCTAGTTCGCCTTCAGCATCTACAATAAATGCTATACTTAGAAAATTATGTTTACCCTCTAAATGAGTTATAAAGTACGGAGTAACACCAAATATTTTTATTGATGAAATATTATTCGATTTTTCACCTTCTCTGAAATATTTTAGCGTAAGACCTGTTTCCTCAAAAAGTTCCCTAACAGCAGTGTCTCTTATATTTTCATTTCTTTCTAACTTTCCTTGAGGTAATTCCCACTGATCATGATATTCAGGCTCTTCATATAATGATTGCCTCTTTTGAAGTAGGATATATTTTTCTTGATTAATAGTTCTTTCTACAATTAAAGTTGCAACAATTGCGATTGATGGATATTTGTAAATATTCTTTGCACAAACAAATATTCCCCAACAAATATCATATGATATTTGTCCATCATTAATTTGTATATTTAGTTTTTCTTTAATTTCCTCAGGGATAACTTTTAAATAACTCAAGATTTCTTTTTGTCTTTGAATTGGTATAGTTCCTGATCTGCTTAACCACTTATCTAATGGATATTTGTAATTATGTTTAATGTTGTATTGTTTTAAAATCTTCAAACCATTCTTTTTTAAACTATCTTTGAATTTTAATGAGGACCCAATTTGTTTTTTTAATGGATTTCTTAGTGTAGTTAGCGTTTTAAATATTTTTTTATTACTGCCATAATTATCATCAAACTTTTGAGCAATTACCACCTGGCCTTCAGGTAGGAGTATTCTTTTTAATTCTTTAAGAGCGGAGTTTAAGTTATTACTATATTGAAAAGTAGAGAGTGCAATTATAAATCCGAATTTATTATCTTCAAAAGGAGTTTCATGGAAATCACCTTTAACAAATTTAATAGCCTTTGGTACCTTGGCACCCATTTCATCGGATATATCCAATACTGTCCAATTCCTACCAGATTTATTTTTCTCCTTTGCAGCAAGCCAACCAGTACCTCCTCCAAGGTCCAAACATTCTATTGATTTCACAAAAGAATTTAATGGTTCAGTACATTTTTTATAAATTTCATCATTCTCTATCCAAAGAGTATATTCTTTATAATTTCTTGCTCTTTTATTGAATTGACTTTGTATTTTTTTTAGATCTTCGTTTTTCATTAACTAAATTTCATTGGAAACCAGAAGAAATTTTCTGAGATTTTGAAAGTATGAAAAAAATTCGTGAAAATCCTTCTGTCCTTTTTTTAAATAAAAGCATGTATTAGTTGGACCCTCAAAGTCTTCGGCTTCTGAATCCCAAGTAAAAAATCCCCAAAATAAATGATTCTCTCCAATAAGAAAATAATAGAAACTAGGATAATTTTTATAATAATTTACTCTAATTTTTATGTTATTTTTTTTAAACAAGTCAATCTCATTGAAATCTATAAGTTCGTCAGAAAACCTTTTAATTAAGCCTGAATACATTTCATTTCTTTTTTGTTTATTTATATCTTCTTTAGTTTTTGGGAAATTCCATGTCTTAACAAATTCTGGTTCCATGCACAATAATTCAAAAGTAATGTTTTCGCCACTCAACCTTCCTTTAAGAAAATCATTCTTTAGTTCACGAATTATATCGCTAATAGTCCTTATTCTGCCACCAACAATAACAATAGATAATTTCTTTTTTTTATTAGATCCAATTTCGGTTTTAATTTTATCTAATATATCTTTTCTTGCGTCGCGCATATCTAAATATGTGGTACTACCTGTTTCTTTTTGTAAGATTACCATTTTTAATTCAATTAAAGTCCAAACTATTGCATTAGCTCCTAAAAAAGCAAAGAAAATCAAATACTTTTCATCTTGTAATTGTGGTATAATACTGAATATTAATAAACCAAGTATAGAAATACCAGCTAAATAAGAATTCCAGTTCCTACCTAAATGCCGATATAGTTTAAGAATCATTTTTTCATTCATCTGATCCCCTGTGATATATTATAGACTTTGATATCCATTCAATTCAAAAAAAAGCATATAACTATAATTTAACACACCAACAGGCGTGATAACATCGTTACATCCATTCTTTATATTATACATCCCATTGTTTTATAATTTATTTTAACTTACTAATCCGGTTGTTATTATGTGAGAAAAATAATGTCAAATAATTTATAAAAAGCTTGCCGGTTTCTGTGGCAAAATAATGGAACCACGCACAGCACACTGAGAAGAAACGTGCTGAGGGATTTTTATCAACTGCCTTTTAAAACAATAAATTTACTTCGTATTTCACCTATACAGTTTGTCTTTATTAGTATTCATCATTACGCGAATTCTTCTTATAGTTTTTAACCATTTTTCCAAATTTCTTATTCCTTTTTCGTCTTTCTCTAGCTGAAGTTTCAAAATGCGCTTTTTCTTTTTCTATTTTCAAATAATTCTCATACGAACTTCTGTCCAATTCTCCATTTTGGACGGCTTCAAGAACGGCACATCCGATCTCACTCGTGTGAGTGCAATCGTTGAATTTACAGTGTTGCGCAAGATTGATAATGTCGTCGAAGGTTGTTTCTAATCCATCTGAGTTGTCTGTTATCCCGACTTCCCGCATTCCCGGATTGTCGATAAGTATTCCACCACTTTCGAGCACAAATAATTCCCTATGGCTCGTAACATGCGTGCCCTTGTTTGAACTCTGGCTGATCACATCTGTACGCATTACGGATTTCCCGAAAAGATTGTTTAGTAAGGTGGATTTGCCTACACCTGAAGAACCCAGCATGCAATAGGTCTTTCCTCTTTCAATCATCTTTTTCAGAGCTTCGTATCCAGTATGGGTTTTGTTACTGATCGCAGCAACCGGAACGTCGTTAATCCGTTGCGTTATGCTGTTCGTCAGTTCGGTAATTCGTTGCTCGGGTATCAAATCCGTTTTTGTTAATACGATTATCGAGCGCACTTTTGATGAATGACATATAGTAAGGTATCGCTCGATTCGGTTGATGTTGAAGTCCCTGTCCACGGATTGAACAAGGAATGCATAATCGATATTCGCTGCAATGACCTGTATCTCGACAGATCTTCCCGCTACCTGCCTGGAGAGCTTCGAGAAGCGTGGCAGTATTTTATGAATGATTGCAGAATCATCATCGTAGATCGTGAGTGCTACCCAATCACCGACTGCAGGAAAATCTTCACGACCCTGTGCCGAATACCGCAAATTCCCGGCTATCTCGGCTTCGAAATCACCCTTTGTCGTCTTGACAGAGTAGCGTTGCTTATGCTGCGTGGCAACTCGTCCTATCTCGAAATTGTCGAGGTTCTGTTCAACCCTGTATTTTTCGATTGTAGTATTATATCCTAAATCTTCTAATTTCATTTCCATGTTTTGATGAGGAGCGACCTGCCGATTTTTTGTCAAATTATAAGATTTCGTATAATTTACGAATCATATTTAATTGATATGTTGCATGCCGAATTTGTATGTGAGAGAGAGGTGGTGGGGGAGTTCACGCAGAGGGCGCAAAGAAGCAAAAAATGCAGAGGACGCGGAGAAGATAGGAAAAAAGAAAATTTGTGTTGAAAATTGCTTATACGAAGTTTTAAATATAGGGAGTGTGTATATTTATTGTGTGGCTATAAGGATAAATAACATAATAATCAGCGACCGAAACAGCATCAGGCTTGCCTAATGTTGATGTTGTCCTTGAATGCTCGCCCAAATTGCTACAGACAAATTTACTGTTGCGGTTTGGTGTTTTTTTTAGCTGATGTTTAATAATCTTTTGCTAAGTTTATCCCAAGCATAAATGCACCGGCAATACCTAGGACGATTGTAATAAAAATCGCAACTTTGGGGTATTCACCAGAATAAACAATCATAGATATTATATTGGACAATGTTGCACCTATAAATAAACTTCCAACGATATTGATTAAAGATGATTTAATTGAATGTGGCTTTTTGACTAAATAATCTGCTGCTTTTTGTACATGGGATGGGGAAACAATTTCCACCTTTGATCTTTTAGCTGTTCTAATAGACTCATCAAATAGTTGAACAATGAGTTCTGATATTTTTATTTTTAATTCTCGATATCCGTCGATAGAAAACGGCGAATGATCATCTGTTTCCAAATTGAGATACGCGTCTTTTAATGCGTTGTCTAAGTCCTTCATTTGCTTTTCCTTGGGTTTATTTTGCTTGCGTCTAATTTTGCAAGATAAATATTTAGCAATGTATTTTTAAATTTTTGCTGTTCTAAATAGAATTTCTTTGAGCCCATTGGCGAACCAATTAAATTTCCTACTAAAAATATTATCATAAAAACTAAAAAAAATAAGAGATTCAGTAGTATTTCCGAATTTAGAATGCTTTGGAGAGAATTTGATTTTAAAATTCCATTCAATAAGTAGATAACTATAGCTGCTATAATCAAAATATAAAAAAAGTTACCACGCCTTTCAGAATCACCTTCAGAAAGCATAATGTTTTCATGCTCTTGCTCTTGTGCAATTGCATCCTTTAGTTCTTCGATAGATGTTGGATACTTTGTACTTGAATGATTTTTTCTCTGTAGTCTATACAATGTCCAAATTGAAATAAGAAGCCAAGGAATCCCTATAATTAGAAGGTAATGTTCATTGCCTTTTAGAATGTTTAGATAACTATTTTCTACGAAATCTAATACGGAGATAAGTGCCATTGTTATCAGGAACAACGACACCATTATAAAGAAGTATCGTTTGATTTTTAGTCTCTTTTTGAATATTTCTGAAAAACGTTCTATACGGATTTGAATATTTATTAGTTCTTCGATCAATGTATCTTTATCTTTTTGATTTTCAGAATGTAGTTTTGTAGTTTCCATTGTAATTACTCTATTTCAGCTAACTATGTATTAACACGCAGCAGGTGTGATAACATCCTTATATCCATTCTTCATTTCGTACATCCCAATGTAGCATATATTTTATTTTAACTCAATAAACTTATGATTATTATTTTAAAAAAATTATGTCAAATAATTTATAAAAAGCTTGCCATCGAGAGATAAATTTTTCTTAACATCAAACATCATTAATTTTAAAAATATAACACTGTATTTTCTGTGTCCTCTGAGTCCTCTGTTTTCTCTGTGGTGAGTTTAAAAATTATGATACTTTATCTCATACTTTTTTTTTGCCGGTGTGTCAGCCGGTTTTATGAACACGCTTGCAGGGCTTGTAAGCTACAACGACAAGAGAATTGTTCATGCTTCAATGATGCCATATATGGCGTGGTCTTTCCCTTTTTCTATAGCCCATGCACTATTTCCATAATCAAAATGCCAATACTCTTTTATATCGACCACGAAATCTTCTTCTTCAAAAAGACCGATGAGTAATTTCCGATTCTTTTTCGCTTCAGGGGTGATATAAGGATGATACGGGTAACATTTATCATTGAGGTTGATTTTTAGTCCATCATTTGTTCCAAAACGCATAATGCAATCATTTTTCAAATCAAATATTAGAGCATCCACAGCCCCACCCGTCGAATGCATGGATTTACTTGGGGGTGCAATAAAGTATGAAACGAGTTCTTCAATTTCCTCCATCTGTCTTTTGGGATATTTTTTCTTCAAAGAATCAACTCTATCTTCCCATAAAAGACGTTGATGTTCAAAGGACCTCCATGCAGAGCGGATTATTAATGTTTTGTTTTCCCCGTCCAATCGTTTGCTTATCCGTCCGACTTTATCAAAAACGGCTTCTCTAACTATATATTTGTAGTCTTTTTTAATTGATGGTTCAAATATTAAATTAAACCCTGATTCTTTTAGACTGATTAATGGAGAATTATTTTCTTTAATTGAAATTGTTGGCAGAAGTTGTAAATGCCGGCGGTATTTTTGTTCAACCTTTTCGCAATATTCATGAGCATTCACTCGGTCACTTGATACTTTATTTACATATGGAGAGGTCATCGCGGAAAGCAAGGCACCGTAATTCAGGTCAAACTCTAATTCGTCTCCTACGTTTACATCAATATCCTTTGTATCAACGATGATATGGTCGCTGCTTGCTCCAAGGATCTCGATATCGATTCTGGGAGAAAGTCCGGACACCAGAACATCCTGCAAGCCGACGCCCAGAATAGCCCGTTGGATGGAGCCACGATCCTTAAACTCATGAACATTTCCAAATGCATTCTGGCAAATTACTCCATAGGGCACAGACGGCTTTATTTTTGATTCAATAACTTCTGATACCAGTGTAAACGAATCCGTGTACAGCCCGGGGATGGGTTTTCTGTTGAGGGTTTCACATCCCAAATATATTGATTCGCCTAACCTCAGGTTATTGACCCTTCCGACATCCTTTGTGGAGGTGAACCAATCATAATTTGCCGAGTTGCCGCCAGAAACGATTTCTAATTTTAGTCCGAATTTGTCTTCAATATCTATAGCAATTGAGGTCAAACATCCCATTTTTTCATCATCGGGTTTGACGCCTCCAAAACATGCCAGGTTTGTTCCGATTCCAATAAGCTCAATGTTTTCAAGCTCTAATACCTGCTTAACAGTGTCATCCAAATCCGATGGCATCAGTCCTTCTCTCAAATCTCCCAATTCAACCATTAATATAATTTTATGTGAACGATCACGATCAACGGCAAATTTCGAGAGTCTTTTGATAACAGCAAGCTCGGTGTTAAGACTCATATCAGCATATTTCACCACGGTTTCGGTTTGGCTTAAGCAGGGAGTTCTTAGGAGGAGAAACTGTGCCTGCACACTGGCGTTACGCATCTTCCTGATATTTTCTATCCTTGAATCTGCAAGGATATTTATTCCACTTTTCACTAAAACATTGGCGATATAGGGATTTCCGCATACAACCTTTGTCACCCCGATAACATCAATGCCTTTTGAACTATATAAGTCCTTTAATGTTTTAGCGTTATGGGCAATTTTTTCAAGGTTCATTTCAATTCTTGGCGTTAACATTATATGGATTTTCCTTTTTGCAGTTCCGGAAACAACTTGAATAAGGTTTCGACAAGTTTATCACAACTAAATTTTAGAACATCTGTGGTCGGCAATTTATACTTGGCTTCATACTCATCTATTGTGTCTTTTACTTGAAGATCAGTCATGTCTTCATGGTTGATTGTAATGGCAATTACCTTCGTTTTTGAGAATACTTCTATCAATTCGATCTCGCTTTCAAGTGTGGGCATGGGTATGGTGGGATAATCACAATGATTCTTTCTTCTAGGCGGGTGCTGCAGAATAACCGCATCGGGCACAGCGCCTCTGACAATAGCGTGTGATGATGTATAGGCCGGATGACTCAAAGCACCTTGACCTTCAACAACAATAATATCAGGGCGCTCTCCTTTATTTGCATTTAGAATTGCATTTTCAACCTCACCACTTGCAAAACCCGAACTTAAAACATCCACCACTGTGCCATACTTTGCGCCCTGTAGCAAGCCCGTCTGACCAGTTGCAACAAATGCAGCATTCAGCCCTGCTTGTTTCAATGCTTCAACGAGTTCTACCGCAGTTGTTCTTTTGCCAACTGCACAATCTGTTCCAAGCACTGTTATTACGGGAATTGTAACCTTATGAATACGTCCGGAGAAATTATGTAAATGCTTTCTCATCGGCGATTTTCTCATATCATAGATTTGGACATCATAATCATGTGCTTTTTGGACAAATTCTTGATCCTCAGTAAAAAATTCCGGGAGACCATTTATGATATTCATCCCCAGTTTCATCGCTGCAAAGATTATCCCTCTATCATAATGGTTAAGAAATGCGGTGATCGCTGCGATGCCATAGATGAAGTATTCCGGAACAAAGCCCAGGGTCTCGATGGCATCTTCGCTACTTCGGAATATCGGGATCCCATTTTTTATTCCATCAAGAAATTCTCCAGCATCAAGACCGGCTTTTGTACTATCAATAATTCCAAGGATCTGATACTTTTCCGAATGTCTGGCAAGCCCATTCGCAACCTTACCGTCTATTTTCCCAAATTCACCTTCACAATATACTAATGCTTTCATATTTTTTTCTCCGATAAAGGTTTATCACATAAAGTTTTTTTACTTACGCAACTTCCATTGCCCATTTATGTATTATTTAAGCTCAATTAAAAAATAAATTCAAGTTCTCGTTATCAAATTCCCGTTTCTTCCAAGACGAAGGTTAACTATGTATTTGCAACAGGTGCGATAAAATCCTTATATCCATTCTTCATTTCGCACATCCCTGTGTAGTTTTTATTTTACCTAAACTTACTAAACAGATGGTTATTATTTTGATATAATATTGTCAATGAATTTATAAAAAGCTTGCCAGCGAGAGGAGAATTTTCACATATCAAACATCATTAGTTGAGAATAATATATGCTACTTTACATCATACTTTTTCTTGCCGGTGTGGCAGCCGGTTTTATGAACACCCTCGCAGGTGGCGGATCAACGTTGACGCTTCCGATTCTCATATTGTTGGGATTGCCCTCGCCCATTGCAAATGCCACAAATCGTGTTGCGATACTTTTTCAGAATATCGTTGGTACAGCCCGATTCGCGAAGTATAAAGAGCTCGAAGTCAAACCGGTCATTCATATAACCATCGCAGCAATTATCGGAGCGATAATTGGTTCTTTGTTCGCTGTAGATATTAGCACAAAAGTATTTGATAAATTGCTTGGAATGATGCTCATTCTCATCTTAGTGCTCATTTTCAAACCGAAGAGAAAAGCGAACACGGCAAGGAGATCATTACCCAAATGGCTTGAAGTTCTCATTTTTTTCTGTGTAGGATTGTATGGTGGATTCATACAGGTGGGAGTTGGGTTTATTTTACTTGCTACGCTCAACCTGGTTGAAGATTTCAATCTCATTCGAGCTAATGCTGTAAAAGTTTTTATCGTAATGTGTTATACATTCTTTGCTGTGATTGTGTTCGCGGCTTCTGATAAGATAATATGGCATTATGGTCTTTTACTTGCTGCCGGGAACATACTCGGTGCTTTTATCGGCGTGCATGCTGCCGTGAAAAAGGGGGCTGGCTTCGTCAAAATCGTGATAACGATTGCGGTGATCGTTGCTTGCATGAAATTATTTGGAATATTTAAATTTATTGGTATGTAATAAATAAAATATAATTAAGGAGCTACAATGAAAATTAAGCAACCTATTGGATTCTCAATCGGTATTTTCCTTCTACTTATGGGATTAGCCATGCTGATCTTGCTCGGAAAATTGGCAGGTATTTTCCCGCTGATTGTTGGAATATCTCTTATTGGTACAGGATTCACCAAGGGTAGAAAAATGACTATCATTCTGGGGCATATGTTTATCGTGATAGGATGTATACTTGTTACATGGGGAGTGTATCTCATACCCTATACAGGCGCTTCGATATTATATGTATTCGTCAGACCGTTATTCTGGGGACTGATCTCCATTTTCGGCGGGGTTTGCATGATCTATCATGGATTCTGTGCGTGTGTGAGACGTAAATCCGAATAAAGGTTGAAATATTATTGGGGGTGGTATGTTTAAGATTTTAAAAGCTAGTGTGATCCTGCTGTTTATAATTAGCTTTAGTATAAGCAGTTTAATATGATGGGCAATGCCGGGATTTATGAGTATTTTATTTTTTATAGACTGCATGCGGTGAATTATCTTCGTGGTCTTGCGCAGGGATTTTATGAGGAGGTTGAGCTCCATCTGCTCAATGCTGCAGATTACTATGAAAAAATGGTGACGGAAAAACTTCTTGATGAGGATGGTTGTTTTACTGATTTTGTGCCTTATCCCTGGATGTTGGAAAAGAAAGCAACCTGGTCAAATGAGATGAGAACGGAACAAATAAAGAGATTGCAGGAAGCGCTTCCTCTTGAAAAGCATGCAATTGCCGAGATTGAAAAAGCGATTACTTTGATCGAGTAATTCGAATAAAAATATTTAACCACGAAATGACACGAAAAGCACGAAAATCGTAAAAAAATCACAGAGAACACAGCGAGAAGTAATTATAAAAAAATCCAATCGAATATAAATAATTTGTCACTCTGAGCTTGTCGAAGAGTCTATTCTGTACAATTTAACTAAAAACCGTTGCGAAATTTTCTTTCATTAACCGTTCGCAAGGTTTATACTTCAGACTGGACTTCCGCTAGCTGGCCGACGAAGTTGCATGGGGTTCAGTATTAAGATGGCATGTAAGCGTCACCCTGTACTACACATCCTGCTTACCGCAATTGTAAACTCCATATCTTAAGATTTATCAGCGCAAATCGGTCCAATCAACGTTTATCAGTGTGCTATTTCATTTTCCGCACTGAACTCCATCAAGCTTAAAAGCCGATGAAGTCCAGGCTTGTAAATTCTGACTCCTGACTTCTGAATTCTGACTTCTGTCTCCTAAATCACCATTTTTCCCAGTGCACGATCTTCTCTATATCCTTCCTCTTCTTGCTCCCAGCAAAAGTTTTAATCGCTTTTGCATACAAGCTGTCTTTGTCTTTAGGGTAGCCAAAAGGACTAAGCGCAACAACTTTTAGTTTCTCAGGAATTCCCAGTATTTCCTGCACTTTTTTATCATTGAACGCACCGAGCCAGCATGAGCCGATACCCATTTCCCATGCTGCGAGCATCATCTGTTGAAAAGAGATCGCTACATCGACAAGGTAGTAATCCTGCCCGTTGAGGTGTCCGCTGTCATTAGGATTGGCACACGCGACGATCACCACAGGTGCATCCTTTATAAAAAAGTTGGATTTGCTGATCAATCCGGATTTGAGAGCGAGTTTTCCGATCGTGTCTTTGTCTTTTACAACCACGTATTGCCAGCACTGCTTATTCTGCCAAGAAGGAGCTAGCCGACCTGCTTCAAGGATCTTGTCTAGCTTATCATCTTCGAGCTGTTTCGTGTCATAGCTTCGTATGCTTTTTCTACTCAATATTGCTTCATATACATTCATGTTTTCTCCTGATCTCAGAGATTTTACGCACGCAATCTTTGACAAGTTTTTTTTATTTTATTGGGTGGGTAAGCTATGAAAAAGATCATCAAAGATAAAGAATGGAAAGCGATCTGGCGAGAAGGAAACACAGTTTTTATAATAGACCAGACAAAGTTGCCCTTTACTTCGAAAATTGTTGAACTTCGATCATATTTATCGACTGTTAATGCGATTCAGCATATGCTTCTGCGAGGAGCAGGAACGATCGGGGTGGCTGCTGGCTATGCTATGGCGCAGGCGTTTGCGGAATGTACAACTAAAAAGGATTTGGGAAAAGCAAAACTCTTTATCGAATCATCACGCCCAACAGCGCAGAATCTTTTTTATGCGACAAACAGAGTTTTTTATGCTGCTGCCAAGTCATCAGATCCAACAGAGACAGCATTCAAAACAGCTGATGATATTCTGCGTGAAGATGAGAAACACTCTCGAATTATGGGTGAACTTGGAGCTGAACTCGTAAAGGACGGTTTCCAAATACTCACGCATTGCAATGCAGGAAAGCTGGCGATCCAGGGATGGGGAAGTGCACTTGCCCCGATATATGTAGCTCATGAACAGGGCAAAGATATTTTTGTGTATGCGGATGAAACCCGACCCCGTTTGCAGGGCGCTCAGCTTACTGCTTGGGAATTGCAGTATGCAGGCATACCTCATGCGATCATCGCAGATAATGCTGCAGGATATTATATGCAGCAAAAAAAGATCGATATCGTATTTGTCGGAGCAGACAGGATCGCGTGTAACGGTGATGTGGCAAACAAGATCGGTACATACGAAAAGGCAGTTCTCGCAAAAGAAAACGAAATTCCTTTTTATGTTGTTGCCCCATGCTCAACAATAGATTTTTCATGCAGATGCGGAGCAGATGTTCCAATTGAAGAACGCTCTTCTGATGAAGTAAAAAAAATTGGAAATAAACACATCGCTAATACAGAAAGTAATGCATTGAATCCGGCATTTGATGTCACACCTGCAAAATATATCACAGGCATCATAACGGAAAAGGGTATTCATAAACCGGAAGATATTCATACTTTAAAATAATGGAACAATATCAGGGAATAAAGTTCAGCGTACGATTTTCAGAAAAAAAGATAATCGATTTCCCAATTCAGCAAGAGCTCATTAAGTGGGGGAAGAAGTTGTCGGAATTGGGTTGCATTCCTACATATCCACACCCGGTAAATCCTCTTATCACAAGCTCTGCCGGTAATCTCAGTGCGCGGATCGGAGGCAGGTTTATTATCACTGCAGCAGGTTCAAACCTTGGAGCACTCGCGGAAAAAGATTTTGTTGAGATCATCAATGTTGATATTCCTTCGAGACAGATCGATGTGACCGGTACTGAGGAGCCGTCATCTGAAACAATGCTGCATAACAGTATTTATCAGAAGCGGAGTGATATTCAAATAATTTTTCACGGTCATAACCGGCATTTACTCGCACACTGCTCACAATTGGGATTGAAATCTACAAAAAAATGGTATCCTTATGGAACCCTTGAGCTGATGGAATCCGTATGTGATGCGCTCGGGGAAAATGACAGTATTCTTATCATGAAAGATCACGGATTTTTAAGTTTTGGAAAAACTTGCCAGCAGGCAGGGGAAAATATTATTCAGGTTCTATCTGATATTGAAAAGGCATAAGAAGTATAATATCATGAACCACGAAATACACGAAAGACGCGAAAAAATATTTTTCAAAAATGAAAGTTACGCGCTTCAGGGGGCAATTTTTGAAGTATATAAAAAAATGGGGGTAGGATTTTTAGAGGCAGTCTATCAAAAATGTTTAGAAAAAGAGTTTACTTTAAGAAAAATTCCATTTAAAAACCAGGCAGAGATCAGATTAAATTATAAAAACATTCCGTTAACCCACGCTTATAGAGCAGATTTTATATGTTTTGATTCAATTATTATTGAAATAAGAACAGTTAGCCAGATTCTTGATGTACATAGAGCTCATATCTTGAATTATCTTAGAGTAACTCATTTGAAGCTGGGTTTACTGTTGAACTTTTCAGCATTTCCCAAAGTAGAGATTGAAAGGATCGTGTTATGAAGCTAAGAAAAAAAAGAAAATTGAATTTCCAAAAGTTTTTTCGTGAATTTCGTGCTTTTAGTGGTAAAAATGTATTTATATATAGGAGCATAAATGGGTAAAACTTTTATACAGAAAGTTTTTGAAAACAAGATCGGACAATCAGTTCAAGAAAGTGAAATCGTTTTTGTTGAGCCGGATTATATTCTAACTCATGATAATTCTGCTGCAATTATAAAAAAGCTCAGCCAGGTTAAAGAAGGTATCAAAGTAAAATATCCTGACCGCATCGTGATCGTGCTCGATCATGTTATTCCCGCTGCAAGTGTAAAGACTGCGAACAATCATAAAGAAATTCGAGAATTTGTAAAAACGCAGCATATCACACATTTTTATGATATAGGCAGGGGAATTTGCCACCAGGTTCTTCCGGAAATAGGACTTGCTTTACCCTGTAGTGTAATTGTCGGAAGTGACAGCCATACTTGTACTTACGGTGCATTTGGTGCTTTTTCAACAGGTATTGACAGAACCGAAGCTGCTGGCATCTGGATAACAGGTGAGACGTGGTTCAAAATTCCCAGATCATATAAGATCACTTTGGAAAGGCGTTTTCAACAGAGGGTATCCGCCAAGGATCTCATTTTAAAAATAATCGGCGATCTTGGTGCTGACGGAGCAAATTATAAATCAGTTGAATATCACGGCTCGGGCATCATAAATCTGGATATTTCAGATAGAATGACAATTGCAAATATGTCAGTGGAAATGGGTGCAAAGAATGGTGCATTCCCTGTTGATGAGCTGACCAAAAAATGGCTGAAAGAGCATAATGTTGAGGAGTATCATGCGGTTTGGGCGGATGATGACGCAATTTATGAAAAGGAGTATTCCTATAATTTGAATGAGATCACTCCGCAAATTGCTTTCCCGCATACCGTCGATAACGTGAAAGATATTTCGGAAGCTGAAGGGATCAAGGTCGATCAGTGTTTCATTGGCACATGCACGAATGGCAGGTTAGAAGACCTTCATGCGGCTGCAGCCATATTGAATGGAAAAACAGTACATCCTTCCACCAGGTTGCTAATTCTCCCTGCATCCAGAGAAGTATATCAAGAAGCAACCGATGACGGCACTATGAGTATTCTCAACAAGGCAGGTGCAGTGATACTTCCTTCCGGATGTGGACCATGCCTTGGCGCTCATCAGGGTGTGATGGCAGATAATGAGGTGACTGTCTCAACTGCGAACCGAAACTTCAAAGGTAGAATGGGCAATAAGACCGCAGAGATATATCTTGGATCTCCGGAAACAGTTGCTGCTTCTGCGCGCAAGGGTGTGATAACAGATCCAAGAAAAATTTAATTTTGACATTATGAAAAAACGTGTAGGTTATATATAAAAAAATTGTTGAAGATAATATGGAACTAAAAGAAAAAGTATCAAAAGAATTAGAAAAAATACGTCCGGCATTAATGGGCGATGGTGGGGATGTGAAATTAATTGAAGTTACCGACGATGGTGAGGTCAAGGTCGAACTTCAGGGCTCATGCAGAGGATGCCCATTTTCTCAGATGACGCTGAAGTACGGCATTGAAAAGCAACTCAAAGACAAAATTCCTGAAGTGAAAAAAGTAACAGCGGTTTAAGTGTGAAAGCCAAAACTTCGTTTAGAAAGATCGCTGGTTACTCGCTCCTCGGCCTCGGTATAATTGGTTTATTTACGCCGTTTTTGCAGGGAATTCTTTTAATCGCTGCAGGTCTTGGTCTAATAGATAACAAGCGTCTGAATGAACTTGTCGATAAGTTAAAAAAGAAGTATTTTCCCAAGTTAAAAAAGAAGTAAAAGATTACTGAAGTTTGTTCAGGAGGGAAAGAAAGCTAGTCGGATTCTTCCTGCTTAGGAAGGATTTTTACCATTACTTTCTCAATCTTTTTTGCAGTAACCTGTTTTATCGTGAACTCATAATTCTTTATAAGTAGTTTTTCATTGTAACGAGGAATTCGCTCAAATTTTTCAATAAGCATTCCTGCAAGGGTCTCATAATCACCTTCATCGAGCTCGATATTATAATCTTCGATCAAGCGCTCGATCTCAACCTCACCGTTAACGAGAAGGGTTGTGTCATTCACCTTACTGATATCATTTTCCTGGGCATCATATTCGTCCTCGATCTCACCAACAAGTTCTTCAAGGAGGTCTTCCACAGAAATAATACCAGCAGTGCCGCCATATTCATCTACCACAACCGCGAGAGGGGTTTTATTCTGCTGCATCTTTTTAAATAGTGTAGTTGCTTTCATGATCTCGGGCACAAAATAGGCATCCCTGATGAATTTTTTTGCAGGTAATGAAAGGTCTTCTACCTCAAGAAGATCGTGAATAATAAGCATGCCTTCGATATGATCGATATCCACTGAATAAACAGGGAAACGTGTAAATCCTTCTTCTTTCATTAAATTAATCACTTCCTGTATAGGAGTGTCTGCTTTGACCCCGACAATGTTCGTGCGGGGGATCATAATATTTTTCACTGTCAAATCGCGGAAGTCCAGCACTTCTTCAATCAGATTGTGTTCATCCTTTTTTACGTGACCATCCTTTTCGGCTACTTCAAGAAGATATGAAAGATCGTCTTTGGTGAAAAGGTGAGTGCTGCTCTTTTTGTCTATCTTAAACAGTCTAAAGAATGCATTATTTATCTTGCTCAACACCCAGATCAGAGGATGAAACAAGAATGAGAAGAATCGTATCAAAAAGAAAAATTTCGGGATTGAAGTGTCGCAGGTATTTCTGATAAGTATTTTGGGGATGATCTCGGCGAAAATAAGAAGTCCCCCGGCAAGAAGCAGTGCTGCAAGGGTTTCAGACATAACATCCAATTTGATCATGAATGCAGTGAAGACAGATGAAACAATGATTAGTGATATATTATTACCAATAAGGGTAGTGCCCAGTACTTTATCAGGATTTGTTATGAAATCGTAAAGCCGTTTTTTGCTCTTGCTTTTAGCAGCTTCGTGTTTCAATCGGTGCTTATCGAGGGATACAAGACCGATCTCACTGCCGGAAAAAAAGGCAGACCCAACAAAAAATATTGCTATAATAATAATGCTGATCATTTATGTTCTAACTAAAAATGATGTTATTCATTATTTAACATCTCTTCCTGCATGGCAATATGCAGAGCGTCGATGAGTTCGTCAATATTTCCATCCATAAATGATTCTAAATTATGTGAAGTGAAGTTGATCCTGTGATCGGTAATGCGTGATTGAGGGTAGTTATATGTGCGGATTTTTGCGCTTCGATCTCCAGAACCAACCATCGCTCTTCGTTGCCGGGCTATTGACTGCTGCTGTTTCTGGATCTCGATGTCAAGTAAACGTGATCGGAGAACTTTCATTGCCTTGTGCTTATTTTTCAGTTGTGATTTCTCATCTTGACAGGTGACAACTGTACCAGTGGGTATATGGGTAATACGTACTGCCGAATCTGTCGTATTAACACTTTGACCGCCTGGACCTGATGAACGGTACACATCGACCTTCAGGTCATTTTCATCAATATCAAAATCGATTTCTTCAGCTTCGGGCAATACAACTACCGAAGCAGCAGAGGTGTGTATTCTACCTGAAGATTCCGTTTCCGGAACACGCTGAACGCGATGCACTCCGCTTTCAAATTTAAGTGTACCGTAAGCATTATTTCCGATAACTTCGAAAGAAATTTCCTTCAAACCACCCATACCTGTGGGATTAGAATTCATGATGTCGATCTTCCATCCTTTATTCTCGATGAAATGGGTGTACATCCTGTAAAGATCGGATGCAAAGAGAGCTGCTTCCTCACCGCCTGCACCTGCCCGGATTTCCATGATGGCTTTTTTGGTATCATTTTTATCCTTTGGTATGAGCATTGTTTTCAGCCGCTGGGAATACTTATCAACTTTGCTTTCGAGGTTGGCATTCTCTTCATTTATAAGAAGGACGAGCTCTTTTTCCTCTTCATGCTTTAGGGATTCTTTATTTTCTTCCAGTGCTTCGATATTTTGATTAAGTTCCTCTGTACACTGCAATATTTCGGAAATTTCCTTGTATCGGGAAGAAATGTCCCTATATCGGTCAAGTTGATTGATTATATCGGGATCAGAAAGCTGTTTTTCCAGCTCAGAGTATTCCTGCCGGAGCTCGGTAACTTTATTCAGAAGATTCGTCATCGGTCAAAATTTCCACATCTGGGTAAGTGAGCGGAAGATCGAGTGCAGCGTGAAGCGCACAGATCGCAACCTCGAGCTGTTGACTATCCGGCTCTTGCGTGGTTATTCTCTGCAGAGCCAGCCCCGGCGCAGAAAATGCTTTGACTAGCCAGTGGTTAATATTTTTCCCGGAAAATCTCAAAATTTCATAAGAAATTCCCGAAACAAAGGGAAGCAGTAAAAGATGCAGCACAATTCGAATTCCAAGCGGTATTGCGTGTCCAAGGATGAGCGCAAGGATCGTATCAAAAATGGAGAACACAAGTATTGCAATGACAAGAACGATCAGCATAAAGCTCGTGCCGCAGCGGGGATGGTAAGTCCTATATTGCTTTGTATCTTCAAGAGTGAAATCCGGATTTCCCTCATACGCAAATACAGATTTGTGTTCTGCACCATGATACTGGAATAGCCGATGAACATCCTTGAGTAAACTGATCAGATAAACATACACAACAAAAAAAATGATCCTGATCCCTCCTGCAAAAAGATTGAAGAGGATACTTGTTTTCTCTATATTTATCCAGTACGCAATTCGGTAGGGCAGGAACACAAAAAGAAGAAAGGCGAGCCCGAAAGCAAAAATGTAGGAGAATGCAGTATAGAGTTTATCAAGGAACACGTTTTTCTTTTTTCCCGGCTTATCCGCTTCTTCGTCCTTTATCGCTTCTTCAGCAGAAAAGTTCAAAGTTTTAATGCCAATAGAGAGCATCTCAATAAGGGAGACAAATCCCCTGATAAGAGGTAAGCCAAAAAATTTATTCGTCTTTGTCTTGGATACGAATTTTTGTTTTTTCAGGACGATATGCCCGTCCTTTTTTCGTAGAGCAGTAGCAATATGTTGAGGTCCGCGCATCATGACGCCCTCAATAACTGCCTGACCGCCCACAGCGATTTCCGGTTTGTTTTTCATAAGCTTTAAATTTTTGGTAAAAGTATCCTAATGAATCTTTAAATTTGATGGGTTCAAGGTGTGTAAAGTTCCCCTGAGGAGAAATGCTATTGCTCTTTTTTTTCTTTTTTGGTCTCGAATTTGCTATATTTTTTCCTGAATTTTTCGATACGTCCTGCGCTATCCACTAATTTCTTTTTACCAGTATAGAATGGATGACATTCCGAACAGATCTCCACGTGGATTTCCGGTAAGGTGTCTCTGGTCTCAAAGGTGTTTCCGCAGGCGCATTTCACTACACATTTTTGATACTTTGGATGAATATCTTTTTTCATATATATGTACTCCGTTTAATACATTTTGATTTAGCACACAATTTATGACCCCACTTTGCAGTGTCAAATTTTATAAAGTTCATTTTTGTATATCACATTTTCAGTCCGATTTTTTCGAGGAATGCGAGAGCTCTTTGGGGATGGATTCCCCGAGAATATTTTAATTGTCTTTGATTGACGATTTAAGAACACTGATTTAAGGTTTCAGAAGTGAGCGATTTTCTTAAACAACGATCCGTTGAGGGCAATTGACCCTAGATTTTCAAATCGTTGCGAGGGTTATCACCAGTGGGTTGACAAGATCAACCGTTCGCAAGGTTTTAGCAATATAGCACATTTTTTTATTATTGTTTGTAAATACTAGATTCCAGCTTCTGCGAGAATGACACTGGAGAAAAATTTTATTGCTGGCAAATATTCTTCATTTAATTCCATCTCCTTTTAGGAGAGGGTCAGGGTGAGGTTTAAAACAACACACCTCCCTCCGCCAGCTGGCGGATCAGAATAGCAAGTGCTAGTGATAATTTTGCATTGTAGCGCAAGATTCCAATCTTGCGTACTCAACATCGGAATGTTGAGTTACAATAGTCTCACATCGCTTTTCTTTTCCTCTCTCAGCTCTACTCTATACTCTCCACGCTTTTCGCAGCAGAGCGTTAGCGAAGCAAAAGCATTTTCCTCACGACCGCATTTCCATTATACTCTAATTTGTATAAATACGTCCCGGGTGCGACCTGCCTGCCCCGTTCGTCCGTACCATCCCAGACTATTTTTGTTTTAACCCAAAAGTCATGAGTATTACCGTCGAACCTTCGTACCAATTGCCCTTTTGTATTGTAAATAGAAAGTGTATAATCTTTTATCCTTTCATAATCTGCCGAAATAAAAGATATTGTGGTGGATTCCTTAAAGGGATTGGGACTATTATTAAATAAATACAAATTGTGAATAAATGATGTGTCGGGTGGATCTACTCCTATTGTATCCTGGTATTCATAAGCGCCAATGTCTATTCTACCGTTGAAGATTCTAGGATTGCCTGCTAAGTCCATTGCGGGTAGATGCAGTCCGGTTGTGTCAGGAGTTCCCTTATCTATGCAGGGAGAACCTGCCGATAACTCATAACTAAAAGGACTCCCGCCAACAAACTGTGGAAGAGAATCTATGTTGCCTTCTCCCCAGATTATGGTGCCGTTATTATTTGTATTGATTCCGTCGATACTATCCTTGATATTGGAATAATATATTGCTGCAGTACTAGGAGGATATGCTGACCAGTATGTTATTTCATATTGAGAATAATTATGTAAAATAATATTTTTTTGTGTTAAATTAGTATTATCTCCTATACTAATAGTTCCATCCGGATTGTTTGAATTATTACATATCGTACAATTTATTAAAATTGGTTGGCAGTTTCCAAATCCCATTCCACTACACTCATCTGAATAATTATTTGAAATAAGAGTATTAATAAAAATAGGATTACAATCTACAACACAACTCACACCACCTGATACTCCCCAACCAGGAGTTATGGTATAATTGCTATCAATAACACAATTAATAAAAACAGGATCTGAGTTAATAGAAATTTCAACTCCACCTCCACAATCAGAAGAATTGTTTCTTATTACTAAATTTTTAAAAAGTCCCTGTGAATTAAATATATTAATCGCTCCACCACCAGAATTTGCACGATTACAAAAAAAGTTAATATTGTTAACAATAATATTTGAACCATCATAAATACAAATCCCACCACCGGCAATATCTGCAAAGCCATTTTGAATTGTCATACCCTCGATCAAGTAGTCTGAATCCTCATTTGAATGAAATAAATAAAAAATATTGTTACCATCAAGTATAGTAGTAAGTCTACTCTCACCGATAATTGAAACATTATCCTTACAATTTAAAGGAAACATTTCATTAGTAGTTATTGGAGAATATGAACCTGATGATAAATATATTGTATTTTTATTTATGGAGTCAGATTTTATCTTTGTTACTGCCCATGATATAGTTTGTAAAGGTTCTGAAGGATTTAAGCCGCTGTTATTGTTATCACCTTGAGGGCTTACATATAAATCATGATTTACTAATTCAATTTTACTATTTTGTATATCAAAAACAAATTTATCTATCGGGGCTACATAGTAATCATTTGGTTCAGCAACTGTAAAGGTATCAATATAAGCAGTCATACTATTGTTATTATTAAAAGCTCTTAAGTCTGATCCATCTCCAGCATAATTAAAATATATATTACACCTTTGTATTTGGTCAAAATTGGCATATGCATTATTGAAACCGATACCTCCAGCCCAAGAAATTGCATGATTATTAAAAATACACAAATCGCTCATATTTATAGTTGTGTAATATAAACAAATACCTGCACCAAATTCACTTAAATTATCTTTTATTATACAATTCTTTAATGTTGCTTGAGAATTAATGCAAAAAATCCCACCACCAACATTAAAATTCCCCTGTTGAGTTCCGCTCCCGTTTTGTATAGTAAATCCACACAATATAGCAGTAGTATCCTCTCCGCTTTCAAAGGTTACCACACTCCCGTTTTGGTTACCATCTATTATGGTGGAATCAATATAACAATTATTTTGTGTAGTAAGATATAAACTTCCTATTGTGATATTCTTTCCATTATAGTTTATGTTTTCGTAATAAGTTTCTGGATATACTAAAACAGTGTCACCGTTTGATGCAGCATTTATGCCTTCCTGTATAATAGTGTAATCTCCCGCTCCAGTTGTATCTACAATGATAGTATCGGAAAAAAGTAGAGAAAATGACAAAAGTGATATAATCACAAAGATTAATAAAATTCTTTTTAACATAAGTTACTCCAACTTATTATCTTTGCGAAAGTTTTAAACTTTCGCAAAGTTATTATTCTGGGTAAGTGCATCCGTCAACCGGCGGATACACCTACCCATATGTTTGCTTGTTAACGCATCAGGATTTATACTCCGAAGTTCTAACGAAGGAGGATCATCTTCTTAAATGCTGTTTTTTCTCCGGATTTCAACTTATAGAAATAGATACCGTTTGATAATTGATTGCCATTTTCGTCCGTTCCGTTCCAATATACATTGGTGAGCGCTGATTGGTGAGTTGTAGTTGGTAGGAGTGTTTTTACCAATTGACCTTTTACATTATAGATCATTATCTCTGCGTTATCGGTGAGTTCCGGGGTGGAAAAAGATATAGTTGTAGAAGTTCTTATCGGGTTCGGATAATTTTGATGAAGGGAAAATTCTATAGGAATTTTCGGAGCTTCTTCTGTGTTCAGTCTTACTACTTTAAAATCATCTTTATTTAGATAAATTGGTTTATCTACATAAGCTGATATGATCGGATCATAAACTTTTACACCCTTGACTTGTGTTAGCTCATTTCTGATCCCATTGTACAACCCGAAGGTGATTTCGTTAACTTCATAACGAGTTGTATCATCTGTAATATATGCAGGAACAAATACAGGATAACCATCTTCTATTTTACTACCTCCAATACATTCACCACCAATAAAAATACCTATCTCTTCCGGTGATGCGCCATAAACAGTATCTATTATGATAGGTTCATACTCCGATGTTTCAGTATAGGTAAAGTATTCTGTTTCGGGTTTCTTATAAGGGGGTTTCGGCTCGCCTGTTCCCCAAACCAGACCACAATCTTGGCTGACCGTTACTATATAGAGTTCTCCCGGATTTACTGTACCTCTTGTATGTGGCGTTGGTTCGCTCGATTGACGGCAAACAGCCCAGTGCTTAGACTTTATTGATGTCCAATAATCCCAGATTGAATCAAATGCATCACGAATTGATAAGGACTCTTGCAGGAAATATCCAAGCCAATTCTGCTGTCCTTCATAAAGAGGTATAACAGTAGTTGGGTTTTTCCACCAGCCGGCTACTTCCAAATCTGCAGTATTTTTCATCTTTATCTTGTAACCATCTATACTGCGGAAATCGCCAATGGTATTGGTCCAATTGCCAGGGGTTGTCTCCCGAATATAAAAATTTTTATATCTAACTTCTTCCAAATCATTCAGGATTGGTGTAAGGACATGTTGAATAGGATCTGAATAGTCAGGATCCATCACAGGGAATGAAACCCAGTTCCAGCCCTCGGAAGATAGGTTGGTTGTTCGGAACTCATCATAACCATCTGTAGTGGTTAATTCTAATGTTACATACCATTCCTCTGTATTTGGATTACATTGTGTATAATCATAAGCGCTTACATAGTATACCTGTCCCGGATAAAATCCATTTTGATTTCCATATGCCCATACACCCTCAGGTGGATTTTCTATTGGAAAATAATACGAAGTAACTCCACTCTCCCACACTTCATCTTCCAAAACCTGTAATGATCCTATCCATATAGCACCATCATGTACTTCATCTCCCGGATTCCAAATTTCTACTAAAACTTGTTCACTAAACAAAGTACTAGTGATAAAAACAAATGATAATGTAAATATTACAGCAATTAGCTTTTTCATTTTATAGCTCCATTTCATCTTTTTAGTTTACACATTAGCTTATTTAAAGAGCGACTAAAATTTTATCCCTCAAAATCAAATTCAATTCATATTTCACCAATTCAATCTTCATAATCCAAAAACCTCACTATTCCAGGGATGAAGAATAGGGAGGTTACAAATAAATGAATTTGGTTTTCATGAAATTAGTCTATGTCTCAGATGTCCATTCTTTTATTTTCTTTTCATTATTAATCCTTTGACTTCCTTTTCTTAAATATTTAATTTCCTGTCAAATTTTATAAAGTTCCTTTTTGTATATCACATTTTCAGTCCGATTTTTTCGAGGAATGCGAGAGCTCTTTGGGGATGAGTACCCCTCCAGTATATTTTTCCACAATGTATGCATTGGTGGAAGCATTCGTGGGTACGGAATACATATTCCGGCACAAGTTTCTTAATATTTTCCTTTTCAACAGGAGTAGTTGCATTATTACAAAGCGGGCATCGGGAAAATGCCTTATTTTTTTGGAGAGGATATTTATCATCAATCTCAAGAAGCTGCTTTTCAAGTGTGTCGGTATTTAGGAACAGAATGGGTACAGGAAAGGGGTGTTTCAGGAAGTAACGGTTCTTTGTAACGATTATACGATTTTCGCTTTGGGCAATACTGAGCAATGTGACAGGTTTTATCTTATTCTTATAAAACGTATCGTAACCCAGTAGACGAAGCCATTTTGCCAGCCTACCGAGCATCTTATCAACTGCGAATTTGTGAGCGGAGTTCATATTGCAATATAAAGGCATTTTAATAAAAAAGTTGTCAAAGAAATGTTGTGCAGGTAATTTTTTTTCGAATAGGATTTTTATGAAAAAGAAAATATTGCTTTTCTCTATGCCCAACTACACTTTGGGATTTTATAAGGGAATGCGCGTTCCTTCACTGGGATTGTCTTCACTATCCGGCAACCTGGATTCGGCATTTGTCGAGAAAGTCGTGATCGCTGACCTGCTCATGGTTCAGCACAATCTGAAAAACTACATTATCAGGTTATTAAAGAAATTTCATCCGCATGTTGTCGGATTGACCTGCATGAGTTTCCAGTATGAGACAGCAGTTAAAATTGCTGAACTTATCAAGCAATATGATCAAAATATTATCACAGTATTCGGGGGATACCATCCTACGCTGGCTTATGAGCTTATCTCAAAATCCAAAGAAAAAAAATACATTGATTATCTCGTTCGAGGTGAGGGAGAAGTTGCGTTTAACAGACTAATAAAAGCACTAAGCAGTAACGAAGATATTTCCGAAATCCCAAATATTTCTTTTAAGAAGCAGGAACACTTTGTTCATAATACCAGACAGCCCGTTCTCGATCTTGAGAGTATAAAACTTCCGGATCGAACTTCAAGAATTACGAAGCACTGCTCAATCTTTGGAAGAAGAGCCGATGTGGTTGAGGCATCACGCGGTTGTACCATGCAATGTGATTTCTGCTGTATGCCTCAGATGTATGGAAGAATTTTTCGTAAATATTCTGTTGATAGAATCATCGAAGACATACGACAAGCTTTACAATTCGGAGTAAAAGCGATATTTTTTATCGATGACAACATTTTTGTGGATTCCGCTCATCTTGAAGAATTATGCGAACAGATCCTCAAAAACGGATTGCAGAATATCCATTATACAATTCAGGCAAGCGTGGCAGGTGTGGCTCGAGATGCGAAATTGATAAAACTCATGGCTAAGTCGGGTTTCAAGATTGTTTTTCTTGGAATTGAAAACATAAAAAAAGCAAATGTGCAGTTTCTCTCAAAAGACAAACGTGTGCTTGACCAGACGAGTATGGCAATAGAGTTATTACATAAACATAAGCTCATAGTGGTCGGAGGATTTATTCTTGGTAATCCCGAAGACGATAGAAAAACCATTTGGGATCATTTTGATTTTGCCAAACAACACAGCATTGATGTGCCTCTTTTCATTCTGCTCACACCATTTCTGAAAACGAGAGTGCGCGAGAAGATCATCAAAGAAGGATTGCTAACAAATGCTGATGATTTTTCTTTTTATGATCTCTCACATGCGAATTTACGGACCCACTATCTCTCTTCCGAAGATTTGAACCTCCTCAAAAGTAAAATGTATAATTATTATAACGATCTGCATTCAGTGAAGGATAATCTCATAAAATTTCATTATCCTTTGTATTTTTTGAGTTTAATATTAAATGAGCTCCCCAAATTAGGAATGAATTCCTTGAGGAAATTCCTCTATACAAATAGTGTGCATGAAAATTATAAAGCAGGCAGGATAAGAGAGATAAAAAGAATGGGCAGGTGGCTGCTTGACAAAAAAGATTTTATTCAAAAACAGACATAATCCTCTCATCATATTAATTGACAGTAAAATACGATATTTACCACTTTCATTTCATTAGTCATCAGGAGATTGTCATGAAGAAATTTTGTGTATGCATCCTTATCTCTACTTTGCTGTTTTTTGTGTCCTGTGATAGAGTGCAGCAGGAGTATAAAATTGGGGCTATTTACAATCTTGAAGGTTCGCAATCTTCGCTTGATGTGCCCTCTGCAAAAGGTGCCGAGCTTGCTGCCGAGCTGATAGATGCACAAGGTGGAATTAATGGCAAAAAGCTGAAGCTTATACTCTATGACGGAAAATCTGATACGGCAGTGATAAAAGAAGCTACCCGTAAACTCATTTTTGAAGATAAGGTTCCGATAATTATCGGTTTCAGTGATACTGATATGGTGCTGGCTTCTGCACCGATCGCAGCACAAAATGGTATAATTCTTATTACTTCCGGCGCCACATCGCCTAAATTGCCGGAACAGGTTCCCACTTATTTGTTCCTTTCGTGCTTTGGTGATAATGTGCAGTCAGCGGTTCTGGCGGAATACTCTTATGAACGGCTTGGTTTGAAATCCTGCTATGTATTGACCGATGAAGATATGGATTTCACAAAACTGCTTTCCCGCTATTTTATCGAACGATATTCAGAATTAGGTGGGAAGATAATAAAAGAATCATTTTTCAAAGGTGGAGCAAAAGATTTTAATGAATTTATCTTAGAAATTAAGTCACTCGATCCGCAACCGGAAATGCTTTTCATATCTGCCGGTCCTAATGATGTTGGAAATATTATTACACAATTTCGTGAAGCAGGTATCTCTCAACCAATCTTTGGCGGAGATAGTTATGATACTCCTCTACTACTCGAAGCAGCAGGTCCAAAAACCAATGATATCTATTATGCCACGCATTTTCTAGTTGAAGAATATGCTGATAATATCTATTTCGCCACACCCCCGGTTAATGATCAAGAGATCGCTCAAGAACCCATAATAAAATATATAACAGCATATAAGGAAAGATACGGCGCACTTCCAGTCAGCTCTTTTACAGCACTTGGATATGATGCTGTCATGCTTGTTGCTGATATCTATCTGAGAGCATCAAACATGAAGTCTGAGGAGCTCCTGAAAACTCTCGAACAAACAAAAGACTTTGCAGGAGTGACCGGAATGCTGAGCTATGTCAACGATCAACGAATTCCACAAAAAGGTGTGACTCTTATAAAAATTCTTAACGGAAAACTCATTTTCTTAGAATCACTCGTACCCACCAAAGTACCAAAACCTTAATATCGATCCTCATGCAACATTCCATTTCGAAACAGATTCTTCGAATTATTACGATAATAGTAATCGTCCTCTTATCGATACTGCTTCTGCTCTACATTTTTGTGCGAACTCCTATTGGAAGCAACATCCTAAAGAAATTTATCGAAAGCGCGCTCACGGAGACATTTCAGGATCAAGTAGAGATCGGCACTTTGAAAACAGATATTTTTTCATGGGTTAAACTCGAAGATATTACTATTCATAATGAAACAGCGGAGTCATCTACCTTTGAGATCGGCTTGCTGGAGATTCATTACAATTTATTCTCTATTCTAAAAAACAAGATCAGCATTTCTTCTATACTGGTCGATTCCTTGAAAGCGAAAATCCTTCGGGATGAAAACGGTAACTTTCTTCTTCCAACTCCCGGACAAAAAGGAGAACAAGTAAAAAATCCGCTGCAGGTTTCGTTTAAATCCATACGCTTACGGAATTCAATAATTATGTATGAAGATTCGTCAATTCCCCTCCATGGAAATATACAGGATCTTGAATTACAGTTAAAACATTCTACGCTGGACTCGAGCTATAATTTTTCTACGACACTATCCTCTGCTGTGGTTGATTACGAAAACCAGCAATACTCAGTGGAAAATATTCTTATCATCGGTTCCACCCGGGGACAAAATATAAAGGTCGATACTCTCTCTCTGGAATCGGAAGGTATTAGCATCTGCGGGAATGCAAATATATTTATTAAAGGAGATCCTGACATTGATGGAGAAATCGAAATAAATGGTAATCCCGGGCAGCTTATTGCGAAATTAGGTGCTTCTTTGCCACCACAACTTAGACCGCTGCATACTGATTTTGTGGCATTTGTTACTTTTGATGGATCAGTATCAGAACCAAATCTTCATGCGGAGTTAACTTATCATACCCTTGAGATCGGTGAGCTTGCATTGCAAAATGGCAAGTTTGATATGGTTGTGAAAAACGATTCTTTGAGTATCCAAAAGATATACTGTGAAATTTTCGATGGCTCTATCTCTGCGCAGGGTTGGATGATGCTGGATAGCACAGAATCCTATCATGTCGATCTTAACATTTCAAACATAGATTATACACAATTATGGGAGTATCTTTATGGAAATGATTCTCCATACAAAGGTTTTTTGACCGGTACTGTAAGCTCGTCAGGCACGATAACTTCAATTCTATCCTCACAATTTTCCGGGGAAATGCAGCTCCATAAGATAATGTACGAAGAGAAAAGCATCAATCCGATTGACTGTATATTTTCATATAAAACTGGAGATGCAGCACTTCATGTTGTGCAGGATTCATCATATATTGAAAGTGAATTCGTTCTTCATGATTCAAAAATAGACGGCTCTGCTTCGGTTCATATAAATAATATCGAATATATTGCCGGACTTTTCAACCTACTTGGAACAAAGGGAAAGTTATATGCTGATGCAAATTTTTCAGGCAAGTTGTCCAGTCCTGAAATTCACGTAAAAGTTAAGGGGAGCGGACTGTCCTACATGAATTTCCCTGCCGACTCCCTGTTTGCAGAAATCCAGTATGCAGACAATTCATTATTTATAAAGAGCAGCTCTTTCACCGGCAGGATTACGTCTCTTGCTTTACTCACAACTACTTTACTGGACGAAGAAGTGCTTGGACGAGTCCAATATCAAGGATCGTTAACCGGCAATCTGGAAAATCTCTCCGGCTTTGTCTCATTGCACGCTGATAGTGTCAAATATCAGAACTTTTCTGTACCCTCTCTTGTGCTTGAATGCACTGCAGAGAATTCTGATATTTCAATAAAAACGCTGCATATTGATACGGAAAAAATCCGGTGTGAAGCTCAAGGCAACTTCTCATTATCAGATCGCACAGGAAATGTATATGTAAATTTCAAAAAGAATGAAAAAAATACAAAAGATCATTTAGGTTCAATAGAGAGCAGTTTCTCGATTGCACAAGATATTTCTTTGAAGGCAGATTTGAAAGTACTCTCGCTTGATATGCTGGCTGCTTTTTCAGATTCATTAGCTGGGATTCAGGGGAGTGTTTCCGGTAATGTATCATTTGAAGGTATGACGAGAAAGCCCACAGGCACGATATTTCTCACGATAGATAAACCCGCATATAAAGACTTTTTCATAGATAAAATATCTATTCAGGGAAATCTTACTCCTTCAGAGATAATTCTTAGCAATGGAACAGTTCAACTCTTCAAAAATGAGATACGTATTCGGGGGAAGATTGGACTGGATGAAAGCAAAGGGGGGGGTGCGGTCAACCCGCACAGTGCGCTTCGTGGGGAGATATCACTTTCGGACGTGAAACTGGCAAATTTCACTCAAGAATTTCTCGATGCAGTGCAGGTTATGGGAACACTTACATCTACAGTACAGATCAGTGGATCAGTTGCTTCCCCTGTGATAAATGGTTCATTTGGAATAGAGAATGGTTTTCTTCAACTGGATAAGCATAAATCGCCGATTGAAAATCTTGAAGCACTCTTGGTCTTCTCGGACAGCACTATGAATATAAATAAGTTCACCGGTCTTTATGAAGGCAAACCCTTTTCTCTTACTGGCAGCATTTCAGAGTCCGACTGGAGCTCGTTCTCTCCGGATATTGCATTGTCGATAAACGGAACGCAGGCAGTGATCGTGAAAGGCATTTTTCAGCAGGAAGATATGGATATTCACATTTCGCTTAATGACTTTGATATTGCATTTTTAGAAACTATAACTCCTGCTATAATGAATGCACAGGGCTCAGTTAATGCGTCAGTGAACACACTTGGAACGATGAGTAATCCAAAGTTCAGAGGATGGATTAAAGCTGATAATTTCGGTATCCATCCAGCGGATGTTCCAGTTCCTTTCTCGGACTGTACTCTCGATATTTCCGCAACAGATGAGCGGATTGCTCTGCAAGAATTCCAATGTAAGTTCGGTAAGGGTTCGATAAAGAGTTCAGGGCATGTCGATTACGACGATGGTGATATAAAGGATATCGCTTTGCATTTCGAAGCAGAGGGTATTGTGTTGAACGAGCAAAAAAAATACAAGTTAAATATACCAAGCTGCACACTGGATTATTCTCGGCAAAAAAATGGCTATCTTATTGATGGAATCATAGTTATGGGAGAAACAAAATATCTCGAGGATATCCAGATTTCCAAAATTCTTGATTCCATGACCAAACCACGGCTATTTCGTAAGCCATCCCAGCTTATGATGCAGACCAAGCTTAATATACGTATAACTGACAGCAAAGATATCTGGATAGATAACAATATTGCCCGTATCCAAATGAGATCTGACATCAGCGTGATCGGCACCTTGGCTCAACCAAATCTTACAGGTCGTCTCGAGATTTCCGAGGGCTACATTATTTATCTTGATAGAAAATTTACGATCACACGCGGAATCCTTGATTTTGCTGATCCTAATGTTATCAATCCCATTCTGGATATACAGGCAGAGACCGATATAAAAAATTACTCACAACCCGATGCTGAACCATACCATATTATTTTTGCAATGACAGGACCTGCAGATAAAGCCGCAATATCACTACAGTCCATTCCAGCACTCGATGAAGCGAACATACTTTCATTACTTACTTTCGGAACAACACGAGAGCAGATATTTTCCCAAACACCTGATAAATATAACACCTCTTTGAAAGATATACTTCTTGAGCGCGCGGAGCAGTATTCCAGCCAGAAGATCTCCGGATTTGTTGCGGGTCAGATGGCTCATATTTTTGACCTCGATGATGTGACGATCGAAGGGAACCTCTTTGATTTTGGCGATTCATGGGGACCGCAGCTTGTTGCATCCAAGCAGCTTTTAAAACGCATGAAAGTAACCTATTCCACTCGTATCGGTTATCTGAATGAGCAAAGCATCGAGCTTGATTATAAGCTCACCGATAACTTCTATTTGCAGGGACAGGCAGATCAGGAGGGAAATACGGGCATAGATCTCCTCTACAGGGTGAATTTCAAATGAGAAAACGATACCTGCTTCCGATATTTTTCATTATACTAATGGTCATACCTGCAGGGCTGCATGCCGAGAAAAATGCATTCAAGGTTATGTCCATTAGTTTTGAAGGGAATAATATGTATCGTTCTCGGACTCTACAGGAAGTCATGGTGACCAGGGAATCCAAATTTTTGAGTCCCGCGCGCTATTATCCTGAGATTTTCAGTGAAGACTTGAAAAATCTTGCACTTTTCTATCAACAGAATGGCTACCTTCAGGCAAAGGTTGCGGATTATTCAATTGAAAGGAACGAGGATAAGAAGCAGGTCTCGATAATCATAACGATTTCTGAAGGGGAGCCCACATATATTGAGGGTATTACGATTTTTGGTAATACTGTTTTTTCAGATTCAACACTTCTGAAGGCAACCGAGCTACAAAAAGGGCATTTGCTGCAACAGAAAAAAGTGCAGGATGCAACTTACAAACTTCTTACAATGTATGCGGATGAGGGATTCCTGGATGGAGAAGTAGTACCTGAAATACGCATCAGTGATGAACATCATCGTGCTCTCATTGATTTCCAAATAACTGAACATGAGCAGTTTTCAATTCGAGATATTGTTATTCAAGGATTAGAGATCACAAAGAAGAAGATCATTTTGCGCGATCTGACCTTCAAATCAGGTGAGATCGTGGGTTATTCAAAACTGCTTGCATCCCAGAGAGCACTGTATCTTACAGGTTTGTTTGAAAGCGTGTTCATTCGACCTGTGACCATTGATTCGCTGAGCTCTCAAAAAGATATCCAGATAGACATCAAAGAGAAAATTCCCGGAGAGTTCAACCTGGGACTGGGATATGGCTCACTCGATAAAGCACGTGTTTTTGCAGAACTTCTTCATAGCAACCTCTGGGGAACAGCTCAAAAAGTCAGCTTGAATGGAAAATTAAGTACTATTGCCAACAAGATAGAAGCATCCTATACAGAGCCGTGGACTTTTGGGATCAAACTCAAAACCGATGTGAATATTTTTGATACATTCAATGAAGAACCCGGCTATGATATCTTGCAGTACGGCGCAAAGATCATTGTGGGTAAATCCTTTACCGAGCATTCCAGCGCATCCCTTGCCTGCAGGTATGAAAAAGTACGTTTCAGTAATGTAAAAGTGCAGGAGTTACCCGATAAATACAAATCTAATTTGAATTCACTCACCCTTTCTGCGGTACACGATGAGAGAGATAATATTTTCAATACAACCAATGGATACTTGCTTTCCACGGATAGTGAAATTGCAGAATCCTATCAGAAAACAAAAGATGTTTTCGGACGTTTGGTTGTTCAGGGGAAGTATTATAAACCGGTTACATCATCCACAGTAATTGCCCTTTCTCTTGAAGCCGGGGGACTTGCGCTATTTGGAAATTCCACCAGTATTCCGCTCAATGAGAGATTTTATACAGGTGGTCCTCATTCACTGAGGGGCTTTAGTTACAGAAAAGTCGGACCTCTGGACGACAAGAGATTACCTCTTGGAGGAAGATATAAAATAATTGCGAATCTCGAGGTAAGGCAGACTTTTTATAAATTTATAGGCGGCGTGATCTTTTTTGATTTCGGAAATGTGTGGAGCTATTTGAAGGATGTCAAAAAGGAGCCGCTGCGGAGCTGCCCGGGTATTGGACTGCGGATCGCTTCGCCACTTGGAGTTGTTCGATGCGATTATGGATTCAACTGGTTCCCGAAAAGCGGAGAACCTTCTGGCAAACTTTATTTCAGTCTGGGGCAGGCGTTTTAAAAGGAGTTCTCATTAAAAAAATGAAGCAAATTCCACTTCTCGTTCCCAAAGCCCAGTTTGGGAACGCATTGTTATTGAAACCCTCTTTTTTACGTTCCCCAAATGGCAGGCTGTATGAAAGCTAGCGAAATGCTCAATATTTTCTTAACCCCCTCTATATCCCCCTATTTAGGGGGAGAATCTATCTTCTTTTGCCGTAGGAATTTCCCTTCCCCTTCGATAGGGAGAAGGGTTAGGGATGGGGGTAATTATAACTTAAAGAAATCCGTTTTCACACAACCTGAGGGGCTTGGCAACGAGGTTAAAATGATATAGGTGGTTGATATTGTATAAATGAAAATTACTTTTTTGAATCATGACAATAAAATAAATGCAAAAGGTATCTTATGAAAGAAATACTCGTCGTCAGTGACACTCACAGAAATTACGATCTCCTTCAGCATGTGTTGGATAGCAATATTTTTGCTGATGTGATCATCCATCTTGGAGATAATTATGATGATCTTGATTCCTGCGTTTATAACAGGAGAGGAAGAAAAGTGTATCGCGTGCCCGGAATTTTTCATCCTGAATATAAAAACGGGAAACTACCGCATGTGCTGGAGTTTGAAATTGAAGGAAAAAAGTTTATCATTGCACATTCTCCCGATGATCTGAACAACTCCGCTGACGTACTTCTCTTCGGGCATACACATAATTGGGAATGCTCTAATAGTCCTTTTGGTATTCGATTTAATCCAGGACATCTCAGAGCACGGAAAGATAAACGACGCATCGCCACATACGGCATTATCACCATAAAAGAGGAGATAACTTTTAAAATATTTTCTTATGAGAATGAGCCCATACTCGAAGCGAAAATTTAATGATTGAAAATAATTGAGGAGAAAAAATGAACAAAAAAGAAAAGTCTCATCCTGTCAGCAAAAAGAAACAAACGGTTGGTATTATTGTATTTAGCATAATGATTTTACTTCTTACCGGCTGTTTTAACATCACCCAACACATTTCCAAAGAAGGAAATGATCTCAATGTATTTATCAAATTTGCAGTGAGTAAAAGTATATTTGAAATGTCCAGCAGCATGGGAGGTAAGAAATCCGATGACAATCCATGCGAAGATATATTCAAATATAATGAAGAGAGTATCATAAACGGATTTCCAAAAAATATCAAAGCGCGTTTTGTGAAAGCGGACAACGACCTTGAATGCGGTTATGAGATGTATATGAGCGTGGACGTCAAGAGTAAGGATTACAAAAAACTTAAAAGATCGAATGCTCCTGCACTTTTCCCGCTTGTCGGAGATGGTGAGATCTATATCAAGTTCCCACAGGGTGAAGAGGACGGCGGTGGAGATCAGATGAGCGCTGCATTTATGTCCACTGCTTTGTATCGCTTGACCGTAAATCGTAATGTTATTGATGAGATAGAGTCTGTCACCTTCAAAAATGCTGATGAATCCTATGATATTTCCTACATCGAACTGCCCGATATCTTTATTATTGAAGTTCCTCTTGCATACTGGATCGCTTCGTCTTCCACTTGCGAGCTTATCATCAAATAACGAATGAAAGGAAATATAATGGATACGAAAAACAGTTGTATAAGAAAATCAATGTTTCCACTTCTTTTAGGAATGCTGATCTTTTTCATTGGATGTTCTGTTCCACAAATAAAATTGCCTTCAGCTCTTTCCACGGATACTTCGATGTACACGGTGAAAGGACGCTACGGTTTCAGCTGGAATAAGGTCATCACTTATGGTGAATATAAGACCTCAAAATTCAGCAAGGGATGGACTACAACAGAATCAAATTCGTCTGACGTTCTTCAGATGAAGTCCGCAAAGCAAAAATTCAATTTTATCCAATTTACACCCGATGGGACTCAGGCAGAAGTGGTCTGCGCAGGTCAATTTGAGGAATCTGATGTGAATGTTCTCAATGATTTTTTCTCGATTGGATTATCTTACAAGAATTATTTTTACGGAAGCGTCCTGCTTGATAAGGGCATGAATATTTGGAATTTTGTCGTTAATAATCCTGATAATATCTCTCCGAAAAATCTCGATATGGGTGAAGCAAAGAACGATAAGGGAGAGGTGATAAAAATAAAAGGCATTCTCCAGGTTGAGGGGCAGAATATTCCCAAAATATTCCAGGGCAGTGTGTATGGATATGAGTTTGTGTATCAGGGAAATACGATCGGTGCAGTTTCCACGATAAATGCAGGCGCAGTATGGATCAAGAATGGTATTTCCGATGATCTTAAACTCGTGCTCGCAGGCATGTCCACCAGTTTGCTTGTTCGGGATGATCTCGAGGAGCAAGGCAGTAATGAGTAGGGCTGATTATCCTTAATCAGCCGCAGATATTCTTATAGTTCTTTTAACTTTGCGAAAGGAGTAATGAGTGGAGCTTTTAGTTCAAAAAAAGTAAACCGCAGAGAACACAGAGCACACAGAGAGAAATTTAAAAAATATTTTTTTGAGCTGACTGAGTTGACTACTCCAAATAATAAATTCGAAATTATTGAAATTCATAAATACAATATTAGAATAAATCCCTTCTGCAGCTTCTTTCTGGATATTTAATTTGATTTGTTTTGTTTGTCTTTCTTTCATTGGTTCTCCTATAAATTATTATGCAAATAACGAATACTAATATTTTTTATAAATTCATTCTATATTAGAATATTACTTTTCTCGTTACCAAACCCAACATACCATTCTTTTTACTAAACCCAATTTTGGTAACAAATAATCTGTTCCACAATGCATTCCCAAGCTGGGTCTAATGAAAGAGAATGGATGACTTAAGTCAAGCTCTGCGAACTTAACTGAACTTAACTCAAGTTATAACAATGAAACCCTATTTCACTAGGTGAACCCATTGCTATTTATTCAAATATAAATACTTTGAATTATCTGCCATATCTTTTAAATCTAAAGCATATTTTTGGGGCAAATTGTCTGAATACTCTTTATACCAGTAAGGATGCGATGATTCCAATTCTCTATTCGTTAATAAGATAATATCTATATTATCTTTATCTAATCTTTTAAACATATTTATTTCTTCTTCATCAAAATTATCAACTGTTTTAGAAAAAACCAAAAAACAATCCAATCCAATCTTACTTAACCTTTTCCTGATAATTTTCATATTATCAATGTCATTTTTATCAATTTTTCCACCTTCAGCTTTACATTCTCCTATACCAATTTGAATAGATGGACCTCTTCTTACAGTTTTGTAGTTTAACACACAAAAATCAATTTCAGGATCTCTAGAGTCAGATTTTAAACTTAAAGCAGGAGAATAAATTAACTTATGATTAAGTATTCTAGAAAATACTAACAGAGTTAAAATTACAGGAATTGCACCTTCTTGATTATTATCTTTAGCAAAAAATCCGCTTTTTCTAAATTTCCAATCACCCTCTCCTTTATCGTTTGGACTTTTTCTTAAATGTAATCTGGTTTTATTTTCATATCCACAATAATCACATATCAATATATCATCAATCCTATTTAGGGAAATCCAACTTCTTAATTTACAATATTCACATATTAATTCTAACCCTGGTCGTAAGAAATCATAATTGAGTAAAAATTCAAATACATCCGAGGGAGTCAATTTTTCCTTATCACGTTTTTCGATATATAAATTTTCATATTTATTGAAGTTTTTACCATTTCTAATGATTGTTTCAGTTTCTTTTCTACTTATACACACATCCTTATTTATAGTCTTTAACAATTTCCTTACCCCAACAATTTTAAAAACTTCGCCATTGTGTAATCCATTTAATTTCTCAATTATTCTTTTAAGAAGCAAACCTGGTTGACTAATTTCAGATTTAAAATCGGCCAATTCAAAAATTTTATTTATAAGGCTTTTATGTGATAATGGATATAGAGAAAGTGAATTTTTATCGGTATTGATAATAATTCTTATGCCATCTCTTTCACTTCTTATCTTATACGGTTCAAAAGCTATTTCTCGTCCATAAAATGTATTTAATTTTCTTATAAAAGGTGGTTTTAAAGTATGTTCTGGATATCCAAATTCTCCTAAAGTGCTAATTGATGCAGCCAAATTTTGAAACATAACATTTCTATTAGTATCAACAAGAAATTTTTTGTTAGGTAGACTTATTGTAACATTATAACGATCGTATGGTTTATCTACATTAGCTAAGGTGTATTGCCGGTCAAAATAAAGATTTACTGGTATGGCATCTAAACCATTTTCTAATTTGTCAATATAGCAAAGGTCAAAGTGTTTTCTTAATTTAAATTTTTCTAGGATTTCTTCAACATCTTTGTATATTCGTGAAAGACAGAATATTTTTATTATATTGTCATGCCGTTGTAAATTATCCAAATTTTCCAAAAATGATTGTATAAATAGTTCATATCTTTTTATGTGATGTATTGGTAGAAATTCTATATTTAAACCAGAAGCTCGTAAATTCCAAAAATAAAGTAGATCATCAAAATTATTCTCATTTCCGATATAAATTCCATCTTTGGAATATGGTCTTCCACTAACTTTTAATTCTGAACTTGTAAACAGCATAGGATATGTATTATTTGCCATTTCTACTGATAAAGATTGCACAGGTTTTATTTCAATCTCTTTTGATTTCAAACTTTTTAAAAACGTGCTCTCATAATTATCTTCTAAATTGTATTCAGTTGGGAAATAACCAAAACTGATAGCAAAAAGATTTTTTAATTTATCTTTATCATCCCATCTTATAATAGCAAAATTACTTTTAAAATCCTTTTTACTAAATTTTAGTCCTTCTTTATGCCAGTAATAATCAACGATATTTTTAGAATCTAAATAGCCAATAATATTTTTATCTCTATTCAACCAACCTTCAAGAAATAAATTATTTTTTGTATAATCATATGTTCCTTTTAAATAAGAAAATTTCTCACTAATCTCTTTTATTTCTTTTGTATGACTAACTGCATAAAGTATATCTACATTAAATAAATCTATTAATTTCTCATCATATTGTTTGTTCTTAGAAACTGGAATTATAGGATTATAGATTCCACCCCATAGCATTGTGTTAATACCTGCAGTTTTTACTAAATCATCAATTTTACCTCCTCTAACTAAAAAACCGATTCTAACTGGTCTATACTTTATTGATAGGTCGGTTGTAGCCATTATTCACCACCTTTTTTATTACCAATCCCCACCAGGTCCTCCATACGCACCCATATCGTTTCTTGTGCCATCTGGGTCATTGTATTGTGGGTCTGGATTTCCAGCATCTATGCAGGGAGAACCTGCTTTTAAATGAAAATTACCATTTTCAGAATCTTTAAATAGTGGGTTTAATTCTATAGTTCCAATACCTCCGCTACAATTATAAAAATTTCCACCTTCATTATTCCAAAAACAAGAATAATTGATATTAGCACTGCTATTACTATTAATATATATACCATAACAACCAATATTTTCAGATATTATTGAATTTAAAATAAATGGGTTCGAATTATCCCAACACCAGATTCCACTTCCATTGGATCCACTTATATTGGCATTCTTGCAGATATTTGTATTGATTATGATAGGATTTGAGTTAGAGTGACAGGCAATACCACCTCCAGAATAAGTAGCTAAATTTTCGAATATTGAAGTATTTAATATATATGGATTAGATTCTTCAAGACAATAAATTCCTCCGCCATAATAAGAACTTTTATTACTGAAAATTTTATTATTTTTTATAATAGGATGGGAATTATCACCACAATAAATCCCCCCACCACAACCAGCAGTATTATTATTAATATTATTATTGATAATCAAAGGACTAGAATTATTACAGTATATTCCACCCCCTAAATTTGCATCTCCATTAGTAATAGTAAAACCAATAAGATAAGCTGTAGAATCTTCACCACTAGAGAATTCTACTACAATACCATTTTGATTTCCATCAATAATTGTTTGTGAAATATAGGAAGCGTCCTGTGTAATTAAGAAAAATGAACCAACTATTATATCCTTTCCTGTGTAATTAATATTTTCAATATAAGTACCTGGTTGCACTAAAACAAGATCTCCATCATTTGCATAATTAATTCCTATTTGAATAGTAGGATAAATTTCAGGTATTAAAATATGATAAGGAAAACTTACTGCATTTGAATAAGCTGTCTGGTTTTCACCCGCATAAGCATAAACACGATATAGAAATATATCTTCATTGTTCAAAGTATTATCTGTGTATTCTGTTGAGTTCTTCGGTAGCACTATTAGTTCTTCCCAATTGTCACCAAATACTTTACGTTGAAGTATAAATCCTTCTTCACCTTCACTTTTATCCGTCCATGTTAAACTAATGGAATTTATATCAAGAATTGTATAAGATAGATCAGAAGGAGCAGGAAAAACAATATTACTATTTGATTCAATCTTTGTAGAATTGTATTCTTCATAATACGCATAACTTCTATAATAAACTACATTATAATTTCTTCCCAAAGTAGAGTCTGTCCAAGTAGTAATATTAGAATCAACAATTCCAATTTCATTTACCCAATCTTCATCATCAATTTTTCTGTCAATCTTAAATCCTTGTTCAAAATTACTATTATCCTGCCAGTTTAATTTAAATGTATGCACATTCTGTTGTTCAATTTGTAAATTTGTTGGAACAGGTAAGGTATTTAAACTATCTTCGACATAACCAGAATGGTCGTACCCTATGTAAGCACATACTTTATAATAATTCATTATTCCGGGAATTACATCTTCATCTGTCCATTCTTCAGTGTTTGCGGGTATTGGCGTTATATTCCAAGCAGTTTCTTCTAACCTTTTGTAAACTAAATAGCCATCCTCATTTTCGCAGTTGTCCTGCCAGGTCAGTTTTACTTCTGTTGCGCTGAGGGCTTGCAGTTGTAAGGTTGTAGGTGCAGGGAGAAAGGGGATGAAAGCATTTTCTGTGGAATCGGAATAGCTAATACCGCTCACTGCAAATATTTTATAATTGCATGTGTCATACAGAGCTGTTGTATAATCTAAGAAATACGTGGTGTCTGCGGGAACATGGGCATAGTTCGTTTGCCAGCCCTTTTCGTCGATTTTCCTGTCGATACGGAAATACTGCTCACCAATGCTGTTATCCTGCCATGTAAGTTTTATGCTGTCCTGTGCGATTTGTTCTATTTGTAAGTTCGCTGGCGCTGAATTTGTCGAGAACCACGCAATGGTGTCCGAGTATGAGGAATAGTTTTCATCATCAAATGCCCTAATTCTGTAAGAGAAAACCGTATCAGAGCTTGTGGGGATATTATCTGTAAAGGATGTAATATTTGCTGTAACTTCTCCAAAATTTTCCAGCCAGTTAAAAGTTCCCATTTTTCTATCAATAAGATATGCGGTTTCGTTTGTGGAATTATCAACCCAGTTAATTTGAATTTTATTATTTTCAACGAGACTTATTGTGAGATCAGTTGGTGGGAGGAGTTGCTCTTCCGGTGAAGTTGATTTTTTTGTGCAGAATGTAAATACAACTAACGTAATTATCAGTAAAAGAATCAAAATCCTTTTGCTCATAAGGAACCTCCGGAGGTTTTTAATTTTTACTTGATTAGTTAGTATAATTTATAGTTTTGATGTCAAATTATTTGGGATTTAATCTCGATTAGATTCCCGCTTTCGCGAGAATGGCAATTTTTTTGAGGTGTCATATAATATTCCATGGCACACTCACAACAGTCAGGGAGTGGTCCCTGGCTGCTCCAAATATATCCAAACTGAAGGCGAGAATGCGCATTCTCGCCTTCGTGTAAATTCATTAATCAAATTATTGATATTTATTAATGATCTTTTGCAATGTTCCGTCCTCTTTCATCTCCTTGATTATCTTATCGAAATCAGGAAGGATATGTACATAAGAAGAGTTTTTACCAATGCATAAGTTAAAGTGTATCTGGTCAAGTGGAGTCGGTATTTCGATTATTTTATCCTCTAAATGCAAAGCTTTGATATTATACTTTGTGAGTAATGAGGTTTGAACAAAAATATCCCCTTTACCGGATGCAAGCTCGAGTAAAACTTCCTTTATGCCGGGAAACCATTCAATATTAAAACCTGCCAGATTTTCCTTTGCCCATCCACTGCCCGTATAATCCAGCAACTGGAAATTTTTTAGTTCGGAAATAGATGTGATCTTTTTTATTTCATTCAACTTTTCATTATTTCTCTGAGTAAAAATAACAGAGACATCAGAAAGGAGTGGTTCATTACTGATGTCGGTGTATAGTCTTCTTTCAGGAGTGGGGACTGTTATGAATGCATCCGCCATGCCGTCTTTTACTAATTGCTGAGCCACATCCCATGAATATTCATGATATACCACAGGTATTTCCATCCGATCATGAATTACCTCTTCAATAATGTCGATGTAAATTCCCTTTGCCTGTCCTTCGGAATCTTGCCAGCAATAGGGCGGATATTCTAAAAAATTGAATATCATTGGTTTCTTTGAGCAACCCAGGGACAATAAAAGGGCACATATCATAATGACTAATAATATTTTTTTCATTTTGACCTTCTTTTTTGTTATTATTTATGATACTAAAAAAAGCATTGATCAATTTTTATTTGAGATCATCCATACAAGTGCACGTCCGGAACCTTTGCGACACGTGAGATCGTTTTCTTTTTCAAGTCTCTGAACCCATGCTGGACACGGTCGTTCATAGGGGAGATCAAGCTTCTCTCGAAGTTCAGTCCAGGTGAGTCCTTCAGGATTTCTGCACAGCTCTTTTTTTATTTCGTCTCGAAAATCAATAAATTTCATTGTTCTTATAAAAGTAAAAGCAGTACAGTATAGACTCCAGCGCCAAGTGCAAATGGCCAGAATTTGCTCTGCTTTTCTTCGGGAAGCTCTTCTTTTAATACATTGAGGATCACGCCGCCGGCGATGAATGCAAATAGAACTCCGGTCATAGCTTCGCTGATCTTCATGGAGAGTCCTATGGTCCATCCCACGATGATCGCTGCGCTCAATAACCATCTTCCATATTTTTGATATGTGTCTTTATGAAATTGTCGTAATGCATAATCGTTCACAAAGAAGTGCAGTCCCATAGCAATAGAAAAGAAGATCAATCCGTACAGATCCTGTTCTTCTCTGTGAACCAGTAGGTAGCTGATGAGTGCATTGTAGATCGCGAAGGAAGTCATATGCAGCCAGAAAACACCTGTACTGGTTGTGGTTTTAGTGTGTCGGATAGGGAAGTTCTGTTTTGATCGTGAAAGTTTTGCGCCTCTTTCCAATCCATAGAATACTATCAATCCGAGCAATGCCACAAGATACGCATGGTGTTCAATGAAGGGAATAAATTCCCATTGCGAGGAGATATGTCTTTGAGCAAGCTCTAATTCAGGAAAAATATGTATGAACACATAGGCAACTGCAATGCCGCCTGCAAAGGAAAGCCATGCACTGCGGGGTACGTCTTTTGCTAAATGAAATCTTTCAGCAAAAAGATGGATAAGAACAAATACAGCAACGATTATTGCCTGAAGCCAGATCATAGTTAAAATTCTCCTGTGCTCAACGTACTATTAATTATTAATTTCGACAAAGTTAATTTAATGATCATTTGGTTTATCAGATTTAGGAAAACAACATAATTACTTGTGATCTTTCCTAGCTATAATGTGGAAAAAGCGTGCAAGAAGATAATATGGATATTGATCTCTCATTGCAAGCTCAAGCTGTTCGAGTCCGGCAAAAAAATCCGGATTTTCTTTTATGTTATTTTCAAAGATATAGTCATTTACACAACGGATACCATAATGATTTTGAACCGAATAGTTTTCCATCTGAAGAAGGTTAATAATTTCTTGAGCAGAATAAAGTCTTATCGGGGTATCGAATAATTTTGATGTATAGTATTTTGCATCTAACATTTCTTGGGCCGCTTTGGGATTGTACTGTTGTAATATTTGTCTATATGATTCTGAGTAACGGTTCATGCTTATTAAAGATAGGATTCCATTGCTTTTGAGATATTTGTAGATATGCTTGATTGCAGAAGGACCATCATTTAAATATGCTATGATATTATGGAACAAAATGACATCAAAAGTTTTGTTGCCAAGTATATGTTGCAGTTCGGAAAATTCTGCGCACAGATAATCAATTTTATCATCCACGCCTGCTTTCACGGTTTTATTTCTTGCTTCAGAAATTATTCGTTCAGAAGCATCCACCATTGTAATATGGTGCCCTTGCTTTGCATATGCAATTCCGGTTCTTCCATTACCACATCCCACATCGAGGATTTGGCAATTTTTGTTCGGAATATTAGTACTAAGATTTTGATGAGCTATCGTATAGAATAAACGTCCCCATGGAGTATTCTGGTATTCGTTCCAGTTAGATAAATTCTTTTCGAATGCAATACTCATTTTTTTCTGTTTCGCCAGTTATAAATTAAGATCCATTACGCTTGGTACGTCCTCAGATTTTGTTCTGAATTTCATAACCAAATTCGTTTTATCATTGTAATTAGCCATATGTGCAAATGGGGGTTCTATGTTGATCGGGATTCTATCACGTCACCAGATCCTGTATCAAAAGTGCCATTCTGATATGTGGAATTTTTCAGAATAACATCACCAGAACCAGTATCAGCATTAATGGATTCAAATTGTGTGTTCCTAATTTTTATATCCCCGGAACCTGTTTCAAAATCTGCATCAGTTATTGTCGAATTATTTACATACACATCACCGCTGCCGGAATCGGTGCTTAAATGTTTCAAATTTTCCATTCCATCCAACACAATATCTCCGCTTCCCATATCTGCAATGATGTTTCCTATATTTGTACAATTTGTTATCTCATTATTTCCAGACCCGGTACTTACAGAAATTTTAGGTGAAGAATTAAAATTTATCACATAAATATCTCCACTGCCTGCTGAGAGCTGCAAGGAAATATTTTCAGGAAGATATCCGCCAATACTATCTATATACACGGGATGATGTCCGACGCTTTTTGTTTTCAGTAGATTATCTTTCAGATACACGCTTACATCATCCGGTTCCTTTTCATAGATGACGACATCAAGTGATATATTATTTTGGTTATGCCCCGACACATCTATATCACCACTTCCGACCTTCAACTTGATCGAGGATAGATCATATTTTTCCTCAAGATGGATCGTTCGTTTGTGCTTCAGGTAAACACCGTTTATGATAACTTTTCCTTTTCCGGTTTTTATATTAATATCACAAACATCACATCCGGAAAGTATTATGATGATCACACTCAAAATAAGTACAACTAAGCCGGTCTTTACAATTTTTCTTAACATAAGTTTCCTTTCGACAGCTTATTATTAAATTTAAAATAAACTTTTGATGGTAATAAATGATGTCAATATAAAATCTAACTTAATCGATCTTTAAAGAAAAATACAGTAAATTTAAGAGGAGAAATATAATTGTGAAAATGATATATAAGAAAAGCGCGCCCGCCCCGATTCGAACAGGGAACCGTCTGATCCGTAGTCAGGTGCTCTATCCAGTTGAGCTACGGGCGCAGAAGATTGTATAAAATATGATTGGTGCAGAAGAGGGGACTCGAACCCCTACATCCTTGCGGACACAAGATCCTTAGTCTTGCGCGTCTGCCAGTTCCGCCACTTCTGCACGAGAAAAATTATCAGTTTTGAGTTCCGGATTCTTCCGGTATCACCTCGAAACCTTCTGGTAATGTTGCGGGTACTTCCTGTGGTGTCTGGTCGCTTTCATCGATTTCCTTTTGAAGCTCCTCAGAAACCTGTCCGGATTCTTTTTGCAATTTAGTTGGCTTGAGGGTCAATGCGAGTAGAATGGTAAGCACCATAAAAGATACTGCGAGAACACGGGTTGTTTTCTTAAGGAAATTGGAAGCGGTTTGTCCGCCAAAAAGCGTGTCTCCACCTCCGCCACCAAAAGCACCACCAAGTCCGCCGCCTTTGCTGGACTGCAAAAGCACCGAGACGATCAAGGCAACACAGACGATCACATGTATTATAAGTAATATCGTGTACATAAATTTTAACCTAAGTCATTTTTAATGGAACATAAAAGCAATAGCTGGCATTTTACTGTCAAATTATTTAAAGAAATTTGAGAGTATGTCAAGTGGAAAATATTTCTCTGATTAATGCTGAAATTATACAACGTTGGATCAATTTCCGATATGAGTAACATCCCAGAGTTTCTAATGTTAATCGAACATTCTACTTTAGAAATTTATAGTTCGTGCCGATCTTTTCGTATACTTCTTCGATCGTCTTTGATGCGATCTTTTGGCTGTGGGCAATACCCTCAGCCAGAACATCCTTAACATAACTCATATTATTAAGAAGGTCTCGCTTTTTCTCTCTGATCGGAGTAAGTTCCTGAGCGATATTTTCAGAAAGGATCTTTTTGCACTGAATGCAGCCGATCCCTGCAGTTTTGCATCCCTCTGTACAATAGGCAATTTGCTCATCGGTTGAGAAGAGTTGATGCAAGGAGAAAACATTACACACTTCAGGATCACCCGGGTCAGTCCTGCGTACTCTTTGAGGATCAGTAACTGCAACTGAAAGTTTTTTCCAGATTTCTTCAGGAGTATCATCAATATATAGGCAATTATTGAGCGATTTACTCATCTTTGCCTGTCCGTCCAAACCTCTCACTAGCGCACCTTCACGAATTATCGCTTTGGGCTCAGGGAACACCTCTCCAAAAGTGCTGTTGAATCTACGTACGATCTCGCGCGAAAGTTCAAGATGTGGGAGCTGATCTTCGCCGACAGGGACTGCTACAGCTTTATACAGAATGATATCCGCAGCCATAAGCACCGGATAGTCCATCAGACCCGTATTTATATTATTTTTGAATCGCTTTGATTTATCTTTAAAAGTCGGCACTCTCTCTAACCATGAGACGGGAGTAACCGTGTTTAAGATCCATGTGAGTTCAGTATGTTCTTTGACCTTTGACTGGATCATGAGCACGCATTTTTTTGGATCGAGACCTGCAGCAAGGTAAGTAGCAGCACAATCTATCACGCGCCCTTCCATTCCTTCGGGATCATAGGGAATGGTCATAGAATGGTAATCAACGATACCCCAGATACAGTCATACTCATCCTGAAGTACGATCCAGTTCTTGATTGCTCCAAGGTAATTTCCAATGTGCAATTTTCCACTGGGCTGTATGCCGCTGAATATTCTTTTTCTCATGCTGTTACTCCTGATGTATTCACTTTTTTACCGGATGTGCGATGAGATCGTATTCGAGACTATTTACGATTTCTACTTCAATTATATCACCAACATTGGCATCAGCTTCCTCAAGAAAAACAATACCATCAATATCCGGTGCATCGAATTCGGAACGGCACTCATAGATTTTAGGTTTGATTTTCTTGTCAACAATAACGGACAACTTCTTGCCGATAAACCTTTCCAGGCTGTCCTGCGATATCACTTTCTGGACTTCCATTAATTTTTCAAATCTTTTTTGCTTGATATCTTCGGTAATTTGATTTGGTAAAGAAGCAGCTTTGGTGCCCTCTTCCTGAAAATAGGTAAATGCACCAAGGTGATCAAATTTCTGCTTTTGAACAAAATCCAGAAGCTCTTCAAAATCCTTTTCTGTTTCTCCCGGAAATCCTACAATGAAAGTCGTTCTGATAGAGAGTTCAGGAACGAGATCATTGATCATACCAAGAGCTTGAATAAGGTCCTTTTTGGAAGTTTTTCGGTTCATCTTTTTAAGAATATTATCGCTGATATGTTGAATTGGAATATCGAGATATTTGCAGATTCGTTGGCTGTCTTTTATCGTAAAGAGTAGCTTTTTTGTGATATGTTGAGGATTTAAATATAATAGTCGCAGCCAATGGATATCATCGATTTTATCCAAATCAAGAAGTAGTTCATTTAGACGGCGTTCACCATAAATATCCACACCGTAATTTCCAATATCCTGAGCGATAATGATTATTTCTTTGACTCCCTGATCGGCTAATTGCTTTGCTTCGTTCACGATTTCATCAATTGACTTGCTGCGAACAGGTCCTCGAATGAATGGTATCGTGCAATAAGAGCAAAAATTTTCACAGCCGTCACTGATTCGGAGGTAGGCATAATGCTTCGGAGTAAGGATGAAGCGTTTATCTTCGAATGGATCTTTCGAGTTACAAATGTGTTTGATCTCGGAAATTTCATCCAAGCCAAGAAAGAAATCGACTTCAGGTATTGATTTTTCTAATTTCTCTTTATACCTTTGAACGAGACAGCCGACAACTATCAATTTTTTACATTTGCCCTCTTTTTTTAGACGAACAAAATCCAATATCACATCAATTGATTCTTCCTTTGCAGGTTGTATGAATCCGCATGTGTTTACTATAAGTACTTCCGCTGATTTGGGATTGTTCACTAGCTCGTATCCAACATCCTGAATATTGGATACAATCACCTCGCTGTCCACAAGATTTTTGGGACATCCAAGAGTTTCTATATAAAATAATGCTTTTTTTCTTGCCATGAATAAACCCTTAACCCATTTTGTATAAGAAGTAAGAAATAAAAAACTTGCTTCAAAATTTATAGTCTCAGAAAAATGTCATCTAAAACTAAAACGAATTAAACTTATAAGAGGTTTTTATGTCAAAAAAATGTGAAATATGCGGGAAAAGCCCAATGTTTGGACATAATAGAAGTAAATCAGATAGGCGTACAAATCGTCGCTGGAATCCGAATCTTCAGAGAATTTCGGTCGTAGTCGACGGCACGGTCAAAAAAATGACTGTGTGCACGAGCTGTATCAAAAGCGGAAAAGTAAAAAAAGCATAACGAAATCGGGAGTCGCATAGATGTTTCGTCAAAGCATGAAATATTCATTGATCATTCTTTTGCTGGTAACTTGTTTTTCGACAACCGCATTTGCTTCTATTCCACTGGTAGATAGTGATGGACATAGTCCGTTTGTGAAGATAGTTGATGACCTTATCGGCACGGTTGTGAACATTAAAGTCGAATGGGAAACTCAAAGCAATTATAAACAGTTTTCGTCTCCATTTCCTTTTAATGATGATTTCTTCAAATTTTTCTTTCCCAAACCTGAAAATAATAGGCGTACAGTTGGATACGGTTCGGGTTTTATTTTCAGAAAAGAGGGAAATGACGTATATATTCTTACAAATAACCATGTTGTCGGGAAGAGCGAAGATGCCAAAATAACTGTTACTCTGAACGATCAGATGCGTTATGATGCAGAGGTAGTTGGACTGGATGATAAAACAGATATTGCAGTGATCAAAATTGCCGTTGATAAAGATACTGATATTTCTACCGCTCCACTTGGTGACTCGGATTGGATTGAAGTGGGGGACTGGGTCATTGCAATTGGAAATCCATTTTCGGAAAATCTTCGAGGAACAGTTACAACCGGCGTAGTGAGCGCAAAGGGACGGGCGAACCTTAATTTTGGTGCTGATTCTCCAGTGTATCAGGACTATATTCAAACCGATGCGGCGATCAATCCCGGTAATAGCGGCGGTCCACTTGTGGATATCAACGGCAATGTGATCGGTATCAATGCTGCGATATCATCTGTGAATGGCGGAAACATTGGTATCGGCTTTGCAATTCCGATAAATATTGTAAAAGCTCTTATTGATGATCTTATTGATAAGGGGTTTGTAGAGAGAGCATATCTCGGTATCTTACCTCAAGGAATAACTCCCGCTTTACAAAAAAGTCTTGATCTGCCCAGTCTTGAAGGTGTACTTATCGGCAAGGTTGAACATGACACTCCTGCCGAAAAAGCCGGATTAAAAAAACGAGATGTTATTATCGAGTTTGACGGCGAACCTGTGAAAAACTTAAATAAATTCAGATTAATGGTTGCGAACAAACAGGTTGACGATAAGATCTCAATTAAGATCATACGTGGTGGTAAAGAACTCTCTAAAACTGCGAAACTGGAATCCTTTCCCGAATCCAGCATTGCATCCAAACCTAAGACCGTTGAGGATGAAAGATCCTGGCTCGGCATAGAAGTTAGGAGTCTGGACTCAGATTTTGCCAAACAGTTAAATTTGAACATTGACAAAGGTGTGATAGTTTCTCAGATTGACATTGATTCTCCCGCTTATGATTCCAATCTCAATGTTGGCGATGTTATTCTTGAACTCGGAGATGAGGAGATAGAAAGCACGAAAGATTATTTCAATGTTATAGAAAATATGAAAGATGATGAAGACGATTCGGTACTCCTCTATGTATTGACTCCTTCGCAGTTCTATCATTATGTTGCGATAAAAGTTCAATAAATAGATTTCTTGAAATAAGGGATTAGGATAAAAAGACGTTAATTGGTAGTAGCTTAAAACTAAATTAAAGAAACTTTTGGCAGCAAAAATTATACCGATGAATCCTGCTGAGGATAGGGGACTGCAAAAATATCTTTCTGATATTGCAGGTTTTCCCACACTGAGCCGTGAAGAAGAGCGCGAGCTGGTTACTAAAGCTCAGTCCGGGAATGAGGCGGCAATGAACAAACTCATAGAAAGTAATCTCAAATTTGTGGTCAAAGTAGCGAGCAAATTCCAGGGGAAAGGATTGAGTTTATCCGAGCTTATCAGTGAAGGTAATCTTGGTTTGATAAAAGCCATTAAACGGTTTGATCTGACTAGGGAAACCAAGCTCATTACCTACGCTGTGTGGTGGATACAGCAATCAATTCAGTATGCCGTCTATGAAAAAAACCGGCTTATAAGAATTCCTGCAAAAACAATAACAACCATAAGCAAGATCGAGGATGCAAGAAGAAAACATCGTGCAAGAAGCGGTGAGGAAGCGACTGCAAAAGAAATTGCAAAGCAGGTTGATGTCAAAGAGGAAAAAGCGCTGGAATTGATGAATACTACCACTGATATTGTTCCACTTGAGAATATGTATGGAGAATCTGATGCGCTCTCACGAATGGCTGCGAAAAAAGTCACTGCTCCCTCTTACCATGAAGATGTAAGCGATCCCAAAAAGTTGTATTACAGAAAAAAACTGCACGATAAGATCAATAAAAAAATTAAAGCTCTTAACCCGAGAGATGCGAGAATAATTCAAGAATATTTCGGCTTCGGTGATGATGATAAGGGAAAAAACTTTGCGCAGATCGCACGAGAACTCGGGCTGTCACGCGAACGTGTACGCCAGATATTCAAACAGATATTGGAAGAGCTACGTAAAGAAACCGTCGATGAGGTAGATATAGATTATCTGTTAAGGATTTGATACCCCTTTGAGTTTCCGATTCCTTGTAGAGAGCAGTTGCACTGCTCTTTTTTTGTATATTTAAGAAGTGTGCGACGCAATGAACAAAACTTGACAGCATAAAGCTCTGTTAAAAATCGGGCTTCTAACCAATTTTCATCGCTGAATGTCAAAGGAGCAACCATGAAAGAAATGGAAAAAGTATATGATCCTCATCTGATTGAGAGGAAGTGGTACGAATTCTGGCTTGAAAAGGAACTTTTTCATGCTGAGGTAAATCCTCAGAAGAAGCCCTATACTATTGTGATTCCACCTCCAAATGTTACTGACATTCTTCATATGGGTCATGTGCTTAATAATACACTTCAGGATGTAATGATCCGCTTCAAAAAGTTGCAGGGCTTTGAAACCCTTTGGCTTCCGGGAACAGATCATGCAGGTATCGCTACGCAAAATGTTGTTGAACGCGATCTTGAAAAGCAGGGCAAAAACAGACATGATTTTGGACGGGAGAAACTGATAGAGCTCATATGGGAGTGGCGAAAAACAAAAGGCGGCAGGATTCTTGATCAACTCAAGCGCCTTGGTGCGAGCTGTGACTGGAGACGCGAACGCTTCACTATGGATGAAGGACTCTCCAATGCAGTTCAAGAAGCATTTATCTCTCTGTTTGAAAAAGGACTTATCTATCGCGGGGAATATATTATAAACTGGTGCCCGCGCTGTAATACGGCACTTTCTGATATAGAAGTTGAGCACGAAGACAAGGCATCCCATCTGTGGTATATCAAATATCCTATTAAAGATAGAAAAAACGAATTTATCACTGTTGCCACAACACGCCCTGAGACAATGCTTGGCGACACTGCCGTTGCAGTCAATCCAAAGGATCCTCGCTTTGCAGGACTTATCGGTAAGACACTGATCCTTCCGCTCACAAATCGGGAAATCCCAATAATTGCTGATGAGTTCGTTGATAAAGAGTTTGGAACTGGCTGCGTTAAGGTTACTCCAGCTCATGACCCTAATGACTTTGATATGGCAATGCGTCATGATCTGTTGAAGATCACAGTTATTAATGAGAACGGTGTTATGAACGAAAATGCCGGTACGGAATATGAAGGTTTGGATAGATTTGAGTGCCGCGAAAAGGTCGTTATGGATCTTAAAGAGAGAAAGCTGCTCGATAAAATCGAAGATTATCAGCACAATGTCGGGCATTGTTACAGATGTAAAACAGTTATTGAGCCCTATCTTTCAAACCAATGGTTCGTTAAGATGAAACCCCTTGCGGAAAAGGCGATGCAGGTTATCGAAAAAGGAAAGATTACGATCCATCCGACACGATATAAAAAGGTCTTTTTCAACTGGCTGGAAAATATTCGTGATTGGTGTATTTCCCGTCAAATATGGTGGGGGCATAGAATTCCGGTTTACTATTGTGATGACTGCGGTGAGATCATAGTCGCAAAAGAAAAACCTGAAGCGTGTCCAAAGTGTTTAAGCAGTCATATTCATCAGGATCCTGATGTTCTGGACACCTGGTTCTCGTCATGGTTATGGCCCTTTTCGGCTCTTGGTTGGCCCGAAAAAACTCCTGAACTAAAATATTTCTATCCCACCGATCTTCTTGTCACAGGTTATGATATTCTTTTTTTCTGGGTTTCAAGAATGATCATGGGCGGCATGGAAATGATGGAAGATATTCCATTCAAATCAGTTTATCTTCATGGTCTTGTCCTTGATGAGAATGGCGTTAAAATGAGCAAATCTCTTGGTAATTCTCCGGACCCAATTGACGTCATAGAAAAATACGGCACTGACGCACTCAGGTTCAGCATGGTCTTCAATACCCCGAAAGGAAATGATGTACTCTATACGGATAATTTGATTGAGACCGGTAGAAATTTTGCAAATAAAATCTGGAATGCAGCCCGATTTGCACTCACTAATGCTGCAGAAATCGATGGTTTACCGGAAGAATCAGAAGAGCCGACCGAGCTGACTGATACATGGATACTTCATAGATTGAATAAAGTGAAAAAAACGATCAAAGATGCATATGAGGAGTATCGTTTTCTTGATGTCACTCATCAGTTATATGAGTTTTTCTGGAATGAGTACTGCGCATGGTATCTTGAGATCATCAAGGACAGATTCTATAATTCTGATGATCTGGCATCAAGGAGAATTGCGAAATATCTCATGTTGAAAGTTCTTAATGAATCACTGAAGATGCTCCATCCGGTCATGCCCTTTATAACAGAAGAGATCTGGCATCGGGTTAAAGAATTTTATCCATCTGAAACAGCAGAATCGATCATGATTTCTGATTTTCCGATTGCTACTGATAGAGACAGTTATCCTATGGAATCAGAGCAGATGCAGCTCATCTTTAAGGTGATAACAGCGATCAGAAGTATTCGAAAAGATATGAATGTCTCACCATCTGAATATGTTGAGATCGTGATAAAGGATGTACTTCCAGCGCGATGCGCAATATTACAGGATAATCGGCATTATATTAAAGTCATGGCTAAGGTCGATGAGATCTATATCGGCGATGATGCAGTAAAACCCGAAAAATCTACCACAACCGTTGTTGATGATATCGAAATATACATGCCTCTGGAAGGCATCATCGATGTTGATAAAGAGCGTGAACGGCTTTTGAAGAAGTTGTCCAAAGTTGAGAACAGTCTGATAAAATGTATTGGTAAATTGAATAATAAAAATTTCGTAAATAATGCGCCTGCCGAGATCATTGAACAGGAGAAGGAAAGAAAAGAACTGCTTGAAAACACGATAGAAAAGCTGAAAGCAAATATTTCCTTTCTTGAATAACCCAGAGGTTATTTGACATATATGTGCACTACATTATCATTTCATAGAAACGTGCGAAAGTGGCGGAACTGGTAGACGCGCTGGACTTAGAATCCAGTGGCCGAAAGGTTGTAGGGGTTCGAGTCCCCTCTTTCGCACCAAGATTTTATAAAACATAAAGGAATATAGAATGGAATTGAAACCAAAAATTGAAAAAGTGAGCGAAACCAAGAGAAAAATGAGTTTCTCCGTAGCGAATGATGTTGCTCAAAAGGATTATGAAACAACGATCAAGAGCTTTCGACAATATGTGTCCATGCCGGGATTTCGCAAAGGTAAAGCTCCTTTGAAGATGATTGAGAGAATGTATAAAGACCAGATAAAACATGGATTTTTTGAAGATGCTGTCCCGAAATATTATAAATTAGCATTAGAAGAACTGGATAAGATGGGCATCCATCCTATCAATCAGGGAGCTCTCGAAGAAACGGATTGGGAACCTGGAAATGATTTGGAATTATCCTTCACTTTCGAGGTTAATCCCGAGATCGAACTGAAAGAATACAAGAATTTTTCTGTTGAATTCGAACCGGAAAAAGTAACCAAGAAGATGATAGACGGTGAACTTTCTCGATTGCAGGAGAGTTATGCAATCATCTCAGATAAGGAAGATCCCGCTGAAAAGGATGATGTGATCAACTATACTGTTTTGAAATTCGATGGAAAAGGTGTCACCAAAAAAGATGAGAGCTCTTATAAAATCGGACAGGAGACTTATGGGAAAGCTTTTGATAAAGCACTCATCGGTGCACAAAAAGGTGATGAGATCACTGCAACTGTAGAGCTTGGTCCGAAGAACGGAAAAGATAAATCCGAAAAAAAGGAAATGCTGCTCAAAGTAAACGAAGTAAAGAAAGTTGAACTTCCAGAGCTGAATGATGATTTCGCAAAAGAAATCGGGGAATTTGATTCTCTGAAAGCACTGAAGGATGAAATAAAAAAAAGCATTAATGCACAGATCTCACAAAGAAATAGAAGTCAGGTCAAATCTCTTATTTTACAGAAAATAATTGAGAAAAATCCTTTTGAAGTTCCCGATTCATTTGTAGATAACTATGCAGAAGAAATGATGAAGAAGTATGCACAGCAGCAGAAAAATCTCAATACTGAAGCTCTTGCACAAATGAAAAGTGTCTATAAAAGTTATGCAGAGAACGAAATCCGCGTATATTATGTAATGAATAGATTGAAAGAGCTTGAAAAAGTTGATGTTTCAGATGAAGAAATTGAAAATGAGATAAAGCGATCAGCCGAGAATATGGGCATGGACATAGATAAGTACAAGGAGCTTTACAAGAAGCAGATCAATAAAGAAGAAATAAAAGAAAATCTTATAAGTGATAAGATCATAAATGGTATTGAAAGCACGGTTGAATTTAAGAAACCTATCAAAGAGAAAACTGATAAGAAAGAAAGTGAAAAAGAGGAAAAATGACACTGATTCCAATGGTTATTGAGCAAACGGGAAAAGTTGAAAGAGCTTATGATATCTATTCCCGTCTTTTAAAAGATCGTATTATATTTGTGGGTTCTGTAATGAATGACGACATGGCAAACATCATTATTGCCCAACTTCTTCATCTTGAAGCTGACAATCCGAAAAATGATATATATATGTACATCAATTCTCCCGGTGGTGTAGTCACATCCGGACTGGCGATTTATGATACAATGCAGTATATCAAACCGGATATTTGCACAATTTGCATGGGACAAGCTGCAAGTATGGGCGCCTTACTTCTCGCAGCAGGTGCTCATGGAAAACGTTCCGCATTACCCAACTCAAGGATTATGATCCATCAACCGCTTGGCGGAGTGCAGGGGCAGGCAGCCGATATAGAAATTCATGCGAGAGAGATCGTTAAGATTAAAGAGCGCATTAATCAAATATTAAGCAAGCACACCAACCAAAAGGTAAGCAAGATAGAAAAAGATTCCGATAGAAACTTTTTCATGGATGCAAAAGAAGCCCTTAAATATGGTATCATTGACGAGGTAATAACTCAAAGGAAGTAATATGGAAGAGCAAAAATGTTCCTTTTGCGGAAAAACCCGAAGTCAAGTTAACAAACTTGTGCGTGGTGTTGATGGCAACATCTGCGATACTTGTATTACCATCTGTAATACAATCCTTGAGAAAGAACGTGAGAAGAAAATTGATGAAAATTTTGAGCTTCCCACTCCGCGAGAAATAAAAGAATATCTCGATGAATATGTAATTGGGCAGGAGAATGCAAAGAAAACAATTTCTGTGGCTGTTTATAATCACTATAAAAGAATTTTTAAGCAGAAATTTGTAAAAGACGTAGAGCTTGAAAAAAGCAATATTATCATGATCGGACCTACAGGTACAGGAAAAACTCTTATTGCACAGACACTTGCTCGCTTTCTTAAGGTTCCCTTTGCGATTTCAGACGCAACCACCCTTACAGAAGCGGGTTACGTTGGAGAAGATGTCGAGAATATTCTCGTCCGTCTGCTTCAATCAGCAGATTATGATATTGAAAAAACTGAGCGTGGCATCATATATTTGGATGAAATTGATAAAATTGCTCGTAAATCCGAAGCACCTTCCATTACACGAGATGTTTCCGGTGAAGGTGTGCAGCAAGCGCTTCTGAAACTTCTCGAAGGAGAAAAGGTGAACGTACCTCCTAAAGGTGGAAGAAAGCATCCGCATCAGGAGTTTATTGAGATCAACACAAAGAATATTCTGTTTATTGTTGGTGGCGCTTTTAACGAACTTGAGAAGATAATCGAGCGAAGAATAAATAAAAAAACTGTTGGTTTTGGTTCTGAGCTTCTTGGTCTTTATGAGGACAGAAAAAGCGAGATCCTCAGCAAAGTGCAACCCCAGGATCTACTCAAATACGGTTTGGTCCCTGAACTGATCGGCAGATTGCCGGTTAATACTTCATTGTCGGAACTTGATAAAGACGCATTGGTTAGAATTCTTACTGAGCCCAAGAATGCTTTAATCAAGCAATATCAGGCACTCTTTGAGCTTGAAGATGTTGACCTGGAATTTGAAGATAATGCCCTTGAAGCAGTGGCGGAAATCGCTACAAAACGGCAGTCCGGGGCGCGGGGACTAAGGGCAATTATGGAGAACGTTATGAAGGACATTATGTATAATCTTCCTGATATGAAGGATGTGAATAAATGCATCATAACTCGTGATGTTATCATTGATAATGGGGCTCCGATCTTTCAATTTATAAACTCAAAAGATAAAAAAGACCAAGACCAAATGATTGCGTAATTTCTTTTTCTTGACACGAAAGAGCAATCATTGGATGTAAGTCTCCACTACGTTCCAAGTAGCTCAGCGGTAGAGCAGGTGGCTGTTATCCGCCAGCTGGCGGATGGGGGTTCAAGTCACTCTATAGGAGCGAATTAGATTTATCTGAAGTTTGTAATGTTGATTATTGTTCATTGAATTTTTAATATACATAAGTGTTGATTTACTTGACACAACAGAGCGATCTTAAGATGTAAGTCTCCACTGCGTTCCACAGTAGCTCAGCGGTAGAGCAGGTGGCTGTTAACCACTTTGTCGGGGGTTCAAATCCCTCCTGTGGAGCCATTTTTTTATTGTCATCCTGAGCTTGCCTGTTAGGGCGGAGCGTTACGTAGACTGGTCGAAGGATAAAAAAAATGAATAGGAATTATGGATATGAAATATTCTACCTATGTTTTACATTCCCCAGAATATGATAAAATCTACATTGGATATACAAACAATTTAGAGAGAAGGTTTCATTTTCATAATAAAGGCATACAGGGTTGGACAGCGAAGTATATACCATGGGAATTAGTTTACCACGAAGAGTTTGCAACAAAAACTGAAGCTATGAAACGAGAAAAAGAATTGAAATCTTATCAAGGTAGGAAGTTTATCCGAGAGGAAATTCTCTCTCAGCGGTAGAGCAGGTGACTGTTATCCGCCAGCTGGCGGATCAAATTCCTTACCCAACAAGAAAATTTTTTTATTGTCATCCTGAGCCTGTCGAAGGATGGCATTAAAAATAAGTTACAAATTTATATTTATACACAGTTGAGAATTACCATTCTCACTTTCATTATTGTATGATCAATATTTTTGAATTATTTATAACCTCTCCAGTCTGCAATCTATACAAATAAATCCCTGAAGGATAATCCGCAGTATTCCAACTTAACTTATGATCTCCGACTTGCTGATGTTGATTTACAAGTATTTCTATTAACTGACCTTTAACATTAAATATTTCTATTTTTACCTTTTTTTGTTCTTTCAACGAGTAAGAGATACTGCAATTATCTCTCGCCGGATTAGGAAATACTCGGAACGATATTTCATCATGAATTTGAGGTTCTACAGCATACATTTCTCCGAAATCCTCCATTGCAGTACGCATGAGCTGCCGGGCTTCAGATTCATTCATATAATATAAAGGAAATCCAAGAAGATACAGGTTGTAATCTCCATTATAACGCAGGGCGCATGGCACATTCTCCCATTCAGGCGCATCGATTGAGGAGTCATACATGAAAATAGTTTCAGCATCATCCTCTGGAAATAATTTATAAATATAGCTGAGGTTATCACCCCACATGGCAATTGGAACTTTAGCTTCGACCACATCAAGATAGAGAAGTTCACCGCTTCCATACGCGCCGGTAAAATCATCATCGGAATTGTATTCGGGCAGTGAAGTGTGGAGATATTGTTCAAAAAGATCGGAAGGTCCCGGAAGATGCTTCCATCCCGATACGAACATGTTTCCTCCAGCTATAAAGTAGCTTTTCAAAGGATACACTGAGCCAATAAATTGAGAAGTGAACATCTCATCGGAGTGCCATACAACACTGCTGTATTTTGCCATCTCGGAAAGTGGGGGCAGATCACCCTGTTCGTCAACATCCCATTCGGTATATTCGTATCCCTGCAGCAAATATTGATAGAAAGAATCTACTTCAGCATTGGTCGGAAAGGCTGGATTTATCTGATCAGTCTCGTCGATAACAAGTATTCCCTGATCGAGCGAGAAATCAATTGATGTGCCATACACTTCGTTTGAAAATTGGCTGACAAATTGCTTATCGCTCTCAAGCACTGCTGCGATCTTGTAATAGTATTCTACACCTGAAACAACTTCTTCGTCAAAGTAGTAAATTCCAGTTACAGTTTCGTTGTTGATCTTAATATATTCCTCGCCGGTTTGTTTCCTATAAATATTAAATCCCTCGATCTGCGGATCAAAGAATTCCTGCCACACGAGTAATATTGCTTCGCGTTTTGTTTCGATCTCATCGAGAACCGGAACCATCTCATTATATCCTGCATCGAGCACCCAGTTGTCGGGATCGAAAACAAGATCATCGAGTGTGCCGGCAAGCGGAAGTGTATTATAACTGAAACCGGAATCTGCAAAAATGCTGTAGTTTGTTTCGTTTTCACAAACAGGTAATTGCATTGCAAAATTTTGCCCGAACGTTCCCTCAGATTGTGTGGCAATTATGAGCGAGTCTTCTATATCTGAAGTATAGGTTGCATAACGGTAAAATGGACGCCCTTCGTTGTAAAACCACTCGTGAAAAAACCAGTCGAGTTCCATACCGCTTACATTTTCTGCCATATCTTTCAGATCATCAGTGAGGAAATTTCCATATTTGAACTGTGGATCCTGCATAAGATTATAGACTGTTGTAAAGAAATCAGTATCTCCCAGCACACCGCGAAGCATGTGAATTGTCCACGCACCTTTTGAATAGATCACAATACCAAATATTTGTGATGCAGATCCTTCAGGATCGCGGTAAAGGCAGGGATCGAGGTCTGTGCCTGTATCAAGAGCATCCATAAAATCGTGTAATCCCTGTGATCCATATAAATTTTCTGCCCACAATGCTTCACTATAGCGAGCAAAACCTTCTTTCAGCCACACATGCGCCCATGATCCTATTGAAAGGCAGTCCCCGGCCCATTGATGCGCGAGTTCATGTGCTACAGTTGATTCTGCTCCCGGGTCTCCGACATATCCACTTCGAAATGATGTACATGTTTGATGTTCCATTGCAAGGCAGCTTAAATTTGCACATAAGGCATGCCCGTATTTTTCTTCAAGAAAGGGGTACTCACCATATACGGATGAAAAAAATGTGATTAAAGCCGGTGTAATGCTGAAAAGATTTACACAGGTGTCGTACAGTTCAGGAAAAAGATAATGATCGATCGGCATTGTGTCATCACCGGAAGTATAGGTTTGAGAGTAAATTTGATAATTGGAGATTGCAAGTGATGTAAGGTACGTGGCAACAGGATAGGATTCGTGCCATTTGTCTGTTACAGTCCCATTTCCATTATTTATCTGCTCGATAAGCAGTCCGTTGGATGCACACACGTATTCTTCAGGATAAGTGACCCAGACATCGAGGGAATCCGGTTTATCTGCCGGGGTATCTTTGCAGGGCCACCATTTCCTCGCACCTTTTGGAGATACCATTGTGAAAACATTCGGTGTCCCGCTGTGGGATTCAAATTTCATTCAATCACTGAGTTTTGTATCCGGATAACCTTCATAGTTCACGATAATCTCGATCATGTCATCAATATTATATGTGTCATCAAGCTGTATAGTTATGATATCATCGGTATGCACGAAGCTCAAAGGTGTGCCATTCTGCTGAATATCTGTGATAGTAAGATTATTAGTAAAATTCATCTCGATCTCTGTTGTCTGATCTTCACAAATCAGTGCCTGCATTGTTATTTCGGATTCGATAAATTCTAATAGGATATCAATTTCTATATCAATTTTGTAGTATGTTACATCGTAATTATCCATATTTTTTGAATCCCCAAGAACTTCGCGAAATTGTTCATAATATTCTGCCTGCTCCCGCAAATTCAGATTTGTGTTCTCAATAATTTTTTGATAATCAGGATATATCCTCGTGTTGTCGGAGAATAATAGAATAGGAACCAGTAAGAGTAAAATTAAAAATGTTATTATTTTTTTCATAAGAAATCCTTACCGAATTTTCTTGCTGAGAAAAGAGATTATAGGTTGGAATGTTGTCAATTATTTTAACTAATCCTCGTATCCTGACGGGATAAATCCGTCACTGTCCTCTCGCTGGAGGGTAGGTGCAGGCTCATCCTGCATCATATCTCACTTCTTCAATCGAGGAGAAGTAATATTAATCTTTAAAGAGGATTACGACTTAAACAATTCACACGGTTTCGATTTTCACAGATACTCAACATCGGAATGTTGAGTTACAAAGTAAAACAAGATTCCAATCTTGTCATAGAGTATCCGATTTATCGGAAGAAGCCAGATCTTTTTAGAGATATGGAGTGCAACATCCGCGATGTTGCTTAAAATATCACCCCGATGAAATAAAAAAGATAAAAAAGATTTCATAGGGCAAGCGGATATTTTCTATAAAAATCTTATTTAACAAATTTATTGACAGCATCTCACAAACTTTCAAATAAATAAACTCAATCAGGAGGTTTAAAATGAAAAGAGTAATTGTTTTTTTAATCATATTAAATGCTATAGCTTTTTCGCTCTCAGCATCAAGCCGCTATGCTCTTGTGATAGGAAATGGCCATTATGAAGGAGTTTATCTTCGCAATCCTGTGAATGATGCCAATGCCATGGCAAATGCGCTTAGAGAGCTTGATTTTTACGTAATACAAAAAACCGATCTGACCAAGAAACAAATGCTTGATGTGATATGGGATTTTGAAAATAACTTCTCTTCTGAAGACATTTGTTTGTTTTATTATAGCGGACATGGTGTCCAGGTAAACGGTATAAACTACCTCATTCCACTCAAGGCAAACATAATGAACGAGAGGGATGTCGAGTTTGAAGCAGTGGCACTCAACAGATTTATGAGCAATCTCGAAAAAGCAAAGATGAATATCGTTATCCTCGATGCCTGCCGTGATAATCCCTATAAGGGAACGAAATCTACGAGTAAGGGCTTGGCACAGGTTACGTCCAAAACAGACGGCACTTTTATTGCGTATGCCACAGCACCGGGTAATACCGCTGCCGATGGAACGGGTAGCAACAGTCCATATACTAAACATTTGATACGAGAGATGAAAGTTGATGGACAGGAAATTGAGGATGTATTCAAGAATGTGCGTATTGCAGTAAAAGATGAAACGAACAATGCGCAGATACCATGGGATTCATCCTGCCTGACTGATGAGTTTATCTTTGCCATGAGCTGCACACCGCAAACACAGCCGGAAATTGAAGTAGAAACCGAATACTCTTATGGCACAATAAAAGTTGAGAGCAACGCAGATGGCTCTGTGTATGCAGATAATGACTATGTGTGCACCATTACTGCAGGAACCATAAAAACCCTTAAGAATATACGAACCGGCTCGCATACTGTGAAAGTAAAAACAGATGATGAAACAAAAACTGAGTATGTAAATGTTCAAAAAAATAGGACTTCATCACTGGACTTTTATTTTATTCAAGATAATACTGAAGATAACAAATCATGGCTACACATAGAAGTAAATAATTTGGATTCGGATTTTGCCAAGCAACACAATTTGAATATTGACAAAGGAGTAATTGTTTCTAAAATTGATATTGATTCACCTGCGTATGATTCAAATCTCAATGTTGGCGATGTTATTCTTGAACTTGAAGATGAGGACATAGAGAATACAAAAGATTATTTAAAAGCTGTTGAAAAAATTAGGAATGAAGACCTCGAATCCGTACTACTATATGTGATGACTCCTCCTCATTTCTATCATTATATCGCAATAATGGTTCAATAAATAGATTTCTTGATATAAGGCATCAGTGAAAGGTTTTAATCGTTAGTATCTATTTACCATAATTATATAATACAACATCCTCCGTTATGGTCATTATTCCCTACGGGGCAGGCGTGTTGATGGTGTAAAACATCACGGATGTTTTACACCATAAGAACAAAGGAAAATAAATATGAACAAAAAAACATTATTAATTATACTAACCCTCATCAGTAGTATATCTTTACTTACGGCAAGCCCTCGCTCATGCACAAATGATTATACGAAAATATCCAAAAAAAATTAAAGTTTTTGGGAAATATTCAATGAAAAGAGGAGTAAATATGAAGAGAATAATATTGTTGATTTTCTTTCTTTCGGTATTTTCATCCCTTTTTGCGTATGAAAATGCCTTGGAGGTCCTAACTGATATACCTGGAGCGAGTATATATTTCGATGGTAAATATATTGGTATTTCAGAAAATTTCGGAGAATTTAATCTTTTTAGGTTAGATGATATTAAACCTGGTTTACATTCTCTAAAATGTACATATAATGAATATGAACCCTTTACGAGAAGTGTAGAAATACCTAACGAAGGAATTGCCAAGATCCAGGCGAACTTTATGCAAACAAAGTGGGATGTCGAGGATATTACTGACGAAGGTATGGGAAAGCAGGTTAAAATAAGAGGAATAAAAATAAAAACTAGTGATGGTAAGACATTCCAGCTTTATGATAAAAGCTATGCTTTGGTTATTGGAATCAGTGATTACAAATACTGGAAAGATCTTCCTAATGCCGTAAAAGATGTTGATGCAGTTGCAAATGAACTGGAAAAGATTGGATTTGAAGTTACAAAGATTACTGACAACACCTATACAAAACCAACTCGAACGAATATTATTACTGCTTTGAACAAGTTGCAAAAAACTTCCTCAGATGACAGGATTATTATCTATTATGCTGGTCATGGAAATTCTGTTCCGATACCTTATCAAGAAGGATATTATAATGGATATATAATTCCTGAGGATGCTCACAAAGATGATGTATCATCATATATTTCCATGAATACTATCAAGGATATTACTATGATGTATAATGCAAAACACGTACTTTACCTTTTTGATTCCTGCTTTAGTGGGCATTTTGTCGATATTACAAGAGCCGATAACAAACCCGAGTCGATTATAACAGAAAAAATAGCAAAACCGGTTAGGCAGGTAATCAGTGCTGGTTCTGCTGATCAGGAAGCAAGTGATGGTGTTTTTCATTCTCCATTTTGTGAAGCTGTATTAGACAATTTGCAAAATATGTCTGGAGATTACAATAATGATGGATATCTTACCGGAGAGGAGTTAAGCTTCAATATTAGACAAAAGGTTGAATATGATACCCATGGAGACCAAACTCCTGAATATGGTAAAATGAGGGGATTTAAGGATGGCGATTTTGTTTTCTGTATGAGTTGTACCCCACAAACTCAACCTGATATTGAGGTAGAAACCGAATACTCTTATGGTACAATAAAAGTTGAGAGCAACGCAGATGGCTCTGTGTATATAGATAATGACTATGTGTGTTCGATTACAAAAGGCACAATTAAAACCCTGAATAATGTCCGAACTGGTTCACATAATGTTAAGATGAAAACTGATGATGAAACAAAAACCGAGTATGTGACTGTGCAAAAAAACAGGACTACCTCGTTGAATTTTTATTTTATACCAAAAAGTACTGGAGACTACAATATGGTCTTTTTAAAAGGTGGGACTAAAATAGATGAAATAAATACAAACCAAGGGAAATATTTAGCTATAAAAATCCCAGAAGATAAAACTATAACCTTAAATGATAGTCTTTTTAATAAAAATACTATATTAGATTTTTATTTAATTCCTTATAATAATAGTGAAGAAATAAGAGACAATAAAGAAATAAAAATCACTTCAAATGAAAAATATGCATTAATAAATATTTGTTTTAACAACCAAAAGGAAGAAGTGGAATTAAATCGAGATGCATATCGTAAACAAACTAAAATGACTTTAAAAAGGAAAATTCAAGATGCTTTAGAAAATCAAATAATAAATTCTGATGGGACGATAATTTCAGAAAGAAAAATCCCAGAAATTTCTCAAAAATTAGGTATGATTAGTATAAATAATCAAGAATATTTTTTTGCTATATCTAAAGAAAAAATCAAAGATCCAGTAACTAATAAATATGTAGAAAAACTTAATTTTTCTTTAGTACCTGAAGGGGATTATAATCCTTTTGAAAAAACAATAAGAAAAAAGGGAGAGATTATTACAGAGCAAGGTCTAAAAAATTGTTATCAATATGCCCCTATAAGAATTGATAATTTAGTAAATATTCCTCAAACCAGACTCAACACAAACTGAGAATAGTACTGCACAGGATTCTGCATCCAGAATACTAGAAAGCACAAGCTCACAATACTAAAACTAAATAATTAATAAAAATTGGATTTAACAGCTTTAGTGAAACCCTATTTTTTTAATAAAATATTATTTAATAATTTATACATTCAAGTAATAAGTGCAACCCACATTATTTGTTTGAAAAATTTGAATGAGTCGTCAAGGACCAATCCATGACGAAATCTAAAAAATTCGGGAACATCCGAATGTTTCGAATGGGATTTTCTATTCGGAGGTTGTATTATATGGAGTGCAAAATCCCCCGTTATGGTCATTCCCTATTAAATATTACTTCGCTCTATGTAATTGCTTTGTACTACTTTGTGGATTACACAGGGCAAGCATTTCATAGGGTAAATTTTCCTACAAGGCAAGCGGAAGTTTCACAACATATAGAAGTCCATTAATTAAATCAAGCAACCGTTCATAATCAAATAGAAAATTAGATAAAAATACTTTACAAAAAAAATGATAAAAACTCAGATGATCTCAAATATAGTTCATATGAACTAAAAAGAGGAATATATGTTAGAAAGTTTATTAGGATCGATTTGTAAGGAAAAAGTATTGATTTTCATTCTTTGTCGCGAAGAGGGATATGCGAGGGAGATAGCAAAATTTTATGAGATTCCACTTACTCCGGTTATAAATCAACTAAAAAAACTTGAATCAAGCAGTATAATATTTGCTCGATCACAAGGTAGAACAAAGGTGTATAAATTCAATCCACGATATCAATTTCTGCCGGAACTAAAAAAATTACTCGAAAAAGCTGTAAATTTTTATCCACAGCAATTGCAACAAAAACTACTTTATAATAGGCGCCGTCCACGGAGAAGCAATAAAGCATTATGAAAAAAATAAGTGAGTTGGATTTGAAAGAATTGGGTGCATATATTTCTACACATCTAAAAAAGTGCGGTATCGATGTAATATTAACTGGTGGTAGTTGCGTTAGTATTTATTCGGAAAACAGATATGTCTCAATGGATTTGGATTTTGTTGAAAAAAGTTATACAAAGCGAAAGGATTTGGTAAGATGTCTTTCAAGAATTGATTTTTACGAAGAGAATCGATATTTTAAACATTCTGAGACAGATTATGTCATAGAGTTTCCACCAGGTCCTTTATCTGTCGGTGGAGAACCAATTGAAGATATTATTAAACTACATACCGATACTGGTGATATGAGAATTATTTCACCTACCGAGTGTGTGAAAGATCGTTTAGCTTCCTATTATTTTTGGAATGATATGCAATGTTTTGAACAGGCGATTTTGGTTGCAAAATTTAACGAGATAAATATTAATGAAGTGAAACGATGGTCAGTCAAAGAAGGTGAGGAAGAAAAATATGAAATTTTTCAAAGAAAATTGAAATGTGAAATTGAAGGAAATAATTATGACATTCTGTAACAACTGTGGAACAAACTTGGAAGAAGATATCAAATTTTGTACAGAATGTGAAACTCAAATAAAACATAGTAAACAAGAATAAGGAAGTAGGAGAAAGCTTTGAAAGCAAAAATGCTTAGAACGTTAGAATTTTTAAAACAAGCAACTTATTTTACTGTCACCCCGAATGTCGAGGTAAAGCAAGAATGCCACAATATTTAGTAATCGGGCAATAATATTATGAGGAGACATAATATGAATAAAAAAGCATTAATTATCACACTGATCTTAATAAGTACTACCTCGATACTCATAGCCACACCGAGTTGGTACACTAATAATTACGTAAACCAATTCTCAGGTTATTTTATCGGTAAAGGGTTTTCTGAGATTAAAAATGGAAATGAAGCAGCATCAGAGAAACGAGCTATCCAAATGGCTTTGAGCGATGCAGCTTCGACTATTTCGTGCAGTGTATCCGGTAAAACGATAAATCGTATCTCTGAAGAGGGAAGTGGGACGCAGACACAAGTAGAAGATTATTTTCTTAACGAAACAAAGATAAAAACCGATCTTGAAGTGATGAACTATACTGTCTTGGATAAAGCAGTTGAGGATAATATTTTCTATGCAATGATCGGGCTTCCATTGAAAGATATTAAAAAAATTTATAGATATGAGATTGAAAGGGGAATTAATAAGATTGCCCAATCTTTTCAACTTGCTGAGCAGATTGCTTCATCCAATCCGAACGAAGCCATCAAAAAATATGAGCAGTGCATTGCTTATATTCAAGATATTACTGAGGATATGAAAATATATCTTTTTCTAAATAATTGGCAGAATGATCTTGAAAATAGAATGAAAGCATTACCTGCCAGAAATACGATCGAAGAAAAATTAATAACCCTGGTTGGCATGACGCCAAAGTCAACGATAATTCTGGCAGACGAACTTTTGGAGTCGGTTATTGCTCGGATGAAAAACAATTCTTCATTTATTATTTATCCTTTTGAGTGGCAGAACACTGGATTTGTATCAGAGTTTGGAAATACATTTTCTGAGATTGTGGCAAACAAATTGAATACTGCAAAAAATTGCAAAAGATTAAACATCAAGGATTTTGCTGCAGCTGATTACGTTATAAGAGGTAAATTAATAAATTCCGATGCGGGTTTATATATATTCCTTACAGTTAAAAATATCTCTAATAATTCCGAAATGAGCAATCAGATATTTGTAAACAAGGTTACTTGTAATAATATTGGATGGGATAAAATTAAACCGAAAGATTTGGATAAAGCGTTACAGGATAAGCTAGCTTTGTATGAATCCATCCAGAGTGATAATTCGCTTAAAGTAGAACTCCAGACAGAAAAAATGAGTGATGGACCAGTTGTATACTATTTTGATGAAGAACCTCAGTTATTGGTAAAATCAAATAAAGTATGTTATGTGAGATTGATTTATATTTTCTCTGATGGTTTGAAAACTCTCCTTGTTGATAATTACTTTATTCCTACAGATAAAACAAATCAATGGGTAAAATTGCCTTTTGATTTTATCGTATGTGAACCAGCCGGTATAGAACAGATGCTTATGCAGGCATCGACAGAAAAGATGCCCGATCTGTATGTAAAGAGAGTTCCTATTGATGAAAATTCACATATTGATGTTATTGAAACAGGGCTTGCTGAACAAATAGCAAAAACCAGAGGAATAAAGATAAAAAATCCGGAAAAGGAAATTACAGAAAGAGTATATCAGTGGACAGTGTTTGAGAAGTAAAATACTCCAAATATTACATACGTAGCGCAAGATTCCAACATGTCATAGCGTATCCGATTTATCGGAAGAAGCCAGATCTTGTTTAATATGTTATGAGTGCAAAATCCATGATTATGCATAAAACATCACCCCGATGAAATAAAAGATAAAAAGATTTCATAGGGCAAGCGGATATTTTACTCCCAAACCATCATTACACGAATTTATTAATGTTTTTTTACTTATACAGTCTCCCTTTAACAACAAGAATCGAGGATAGAATGAGTATAATAGCGAATAAGAATGTTTTGATAACCGGGGGTGCTTTCAGAATCGGCAAAAAGCTTACATATCTGATGGCAATTGAAGGAGCTCATGTTGTTATCTGGGATATCAACCGGAAGCATCTGGATGAAGTGACAAACGCGATAAAGAAAAGGGGATATACTGCAACAGGTTATTATTGCGATGTCTCCGATAAAAAACAGATCGAAGATACTGCTCAGAAAGTAAAAGAAGAGATCGGCAAGATAGATATTCTGGTCAACAATGCAGGAGTGGTGTTTGGCAAATCCTATTGGGAATATTCTGATGAAGAAATACAGAAAACCATTAAGATCAACCTGATGGCTCACCTGTGTACGATCAAGGCATTTCTGCCTGAGATGAGACTTGCGAACAGTGGGCATATTGTAACGATCGCATCTGCTGCTGGAATAACAGGTGTGGCAAATCTCTCGGAATATGCTACTTACAAATTTGAAAATCTTGACAACTGTTTGAGGGAATAATTAAATTTTTGTATTAATGATGAATTTAAAAAAATCAGGAGGACAGATGAAAAAAATAGTAATTTATTTGATTTTACTCTCGATATTGATGATTTCAAGCTGCTGCGAAAAATCAACAGGACCTGATGAGGATAAACATCATATCGGTTGGATCGTTGGAAGTCCTATAGATGGATATGGCTCTATCTTTTATACTAATGATGGAGGCCAAAATTGGGTTCGTCAGGGAGATTCATTATCTATTCCGAATGTATCATTGGATGCTGTCAAAGCTGTTGATTCATTACATGCCTGGATTGTAGGTCCTCCAGTAGATGGATATGCCACTATCTTAAAAACATCTGATGGCGGTTCAACCTGGGAACGAATTCAAAATCGCGGAGGTATTCCGAATGAAGAATTGATGGGACTATATGCTTGTAGCCAGGATGAATTGTGGGTTGTTGGTTCTAATAATACAATCATTCACACAAACGATGGTGGAAGTACCTGGACATCTAAAGCTGATACTTCCTTTTTACCTTATAATTTATGTTCCATTGCTGTTGTTGGAGATAAAATTTGGGTGTGTGGTAATGAGATGTATTTAGGTGGAACAATAATTCACTCTTCGGATTATGGTGATACATGGGGTCATCAAGCTGAAGGTGAATTCCTTTCAGAACGAGGAATGATTGAAATAAGTGCAGCATCAGATTCCTGTTTATGGGCTGTAGGACATGGAAGAACAATTCTTCATACTTCTAATGGTGGCGATAGATGGGAAATACAAAAGACCGATATCTCTCCAGACTGGGATGCAAATGGTGTTTGTGCGATAAATGAAGATGTAGCATGGGTCGTAGAAGATGTTGGATGGATCCTTTATACAGAAAACGGAGGTGAGAATTGGGAGTTACAAGACCCACCTGGTTCATCAGGAGGTTATTTGCTATACAGAATCTCTCCATTAAATAAGAATGAAGCCTGGGTGGTTGGTCCCTATGGTGGGAAAATAGAGCTTGGTATGATCTTACATACTGTTGATGGCGGACAGACCTGGACTATACAAGATTATGGTTATAATTCATTGCTTGGTGATGTTTCATTTGTAGGTTCATATCATTAATATATGCTATTGATTCAGGTACAATATGCAGCAAATTCTTTGAAGTAACGCAATTCCCCAAATAACTTGACTGCTCAGGGGCACACCTCTTCAACATGTCAAAAATCAAGCAAGGACTCCATACATGGTAGAAAGCGATTTTGATAAAATTGATGTGGTTTTACGCGAATTTGAAGACAGAAAAGGTGCTCTGATCCCCATTTTACAAAAGACACAGGCACAGCTTGGATTTCTTTCCAAAGAAGCCATGAAATATATATCAGAAAAAACTCGAATTCCTATTTCAGAAATCTACGGTGTGGCAACGTTCTATACACAATTCCGCTTGCAGCCGATCGGTAAGAACATTATCCGTATTTGCCATGGAACTGCATGTCATGTTGCCAATGCTGAGAAAATTTCAGAAGCTCTCTATGAAGAATTGAAGGTAGAGCCGGGCGGTACAACCAAAGATCTGAAATTTACTGTTGAAGAAGTCGCATGCCTTGGATGTTGCAGTCTTGCGCCGGTGATCATGGTCAATGATAAGGCATATGGTCGCTTAACTCCTGGCAAGATCAAAGATATATTAGCTCAATATTAACCAAAATAACGAACCAAATTTAATCAGATCGGAGAGAATTTGGAAAATTCAGTAAGAATAAAAATCGGTTTAGCAAGCTGCGGAATTGCAGCTGGCGGTTTAGATGTTCTTGAGAAGGTGGAAGCCTTTCTCGAAGAGCATGATATACAAGCACAATTGGATCATACAGGTTGTATAGGTATGTGCTATGCAGAAGTGCTGATGGAGATCGAAGATGAAGAATTCGGCAGCACTATGTATGGGTATCTCAATGCAGAGGATATTGATGATATTCTGACTGCTCATTTTATCGAGACAAAACCTCTCACCGAACATATTGTCTTTTCTGATAAACTTGGTGGAGAAGAGAAAAAAATCCTCGATTATCAGACGAGAATAGTACTTCGAAACTGCGGAGTTATCGATCCTGAATCCATCGATGAGTATATCTCGCGTGGCGGTTATGAAGCGCTGCAAAAGGTCATAAAAGACATGTCACCTGTCGATGTGATCGACGAGATCAAAGAGAGTGGTTTGCGAGGGCGTGGTGGCGCTGGTTTCCCGACCGGATTGAAGTGGCAGTTCGCCTACAACAATTCTGCGGATAAAAAATACATAATCTGTAATGCTGACGAGGGAGATCCCGGTGCATTTATGGATAGAAGTGTGCTCGAAGGTGATCCTCATAGTGTCCTTGAAGGCATGTTGATCGCTGCGTATGCAATTGGCTCTGATACAGGTTTTATATATTGCCGTGCTGAATATCCTCTTGCTGTGAAACGGCTTCGAATTGCAATCGAAAAAGCTAAAGCAAAAGGCTTTCTTGGAAGTAATATTATGGGATCGGATTTCAATTTTGATCTTACAGTATATGAGGGAGCTGGAGCTTTTGTATGCGGAGAAGAAACTGCTCTCATGTGCTCGATCGAAGGTAAAAGAGGAATGCCTAAGCTTCGTCCTCCTTATCCTGCAGAATCGGGTTTGTGGGGAAAGCCAACCAATATCAATAATGTGGAAACCTTATCAAATATTGCCTGGATAATCCGAAATGGCGCTAAAAAATATGCTGAATTCGGCACTGAAAAGAGCAAGGGCACAAAAGTTTTTGCACTCACCGGCAAGATAAAAAACGGCGGACTCGTTGAAGTTCCAATGGGTATGACGCTACGTGATGTGATCTATAAAGTCGGCGGCGGTATTATAGATAATAGAAAATTCAAGGCAGTTCAGCTCGGTGGTCCTTCAGGCGGATGTATTCCGGAAAGTCTTCTCGATACCCCTGTTGATTATGACTCACTTACAAAAACAGGTGCGATCATGGGCTCAGGCGGTATGGTCGTCATGGATGAGACAACCTGTATGGTCGACATGGCTCGTTTCTTTCTGAACTTTACCCAGAACGAATCTTGTGGTAAATGCACATTTTGCCGTGTCGGTACCAAACGAATGCTCGAAATCCTCAATAGAATTACCCAGGGAAAAGGTGAACAGAGCGATATTGAAAAGCTGGAGAATCTTTCTCATAAGGTCATAAAGGGTTCGTTGTGTGGACTTGGTCAAACTGCTCCCAATCCTGTACTTACCACGATCAAATATTTTAGAGATGAATATGAAGCACATATTAATGATAAAACATGCCCTGCCGGCGTGTGTAAAGCCCTTATAAGATTTCACATCATAGAAGAGAAATGTATCGGCTGCGGAGCATGTAAACGAGCGTGTCCGGTAAATGCGATCACTGGTGAAAAAAAAGAAGCTCATACAATCAATCAAGATATCTGCATAAAGTGCGGTGCCTGTATGACCGCATGTAAATTTGATGCAGTGATAAAATCATAAGCGGGACTCATGGCAGATATAAAAATTTTATTAAATGGAGAAGAAGTAACTGCAAAACAAGGTCAAACGATCCTGGAAGTTGCTACTGAATACGGCATAGAGATACCTACACTTTGCCACGATAAATATTTGAAACCCTTTGGCTCATGCTGGGTTTGCCTGGTAGAAGTGAAAGGAGCAAAAGGTTTTGTACCTTCCTGTGCCACAAAGGTATATGAAGGGATGGAAATCAATACGGATTCCGAAGAGGTGCATGCAGCAAGGCAAATGGCTCTCGAACTTCTCCTTTCGGATCACTATGCGGATTGTACTGCTCCCTGCATTTTAGAATGTCCGGCACGAGTCGATGTGCAGGGCTATATCGCATTGGTGAATGACGGACTCTATCATGAGGCAGTTAAGCTCATTAAACAGCGGCTTCCGTTACCACTTTCAGTTGGACGTGTTTGTCCGGCATTTTGCGAGAAAGAATGCCGTCGTCAGATCGTTGATGAACCCATTGCAATACGCCAGATCAAACGATATGCTGCTGATAAAGATCTCGAAGATTCTGCAAACACATATATTCCAGAGTGCAAACCTTCGACAGGTAAAGAGGTTGCAATTGTCGGTGCAGGTCCAGCCGGTTTGACAGTTGCTTATTATCTCGCTCAACAGGGACAAAAATGCAAAATTTACGAAGCGATGCCCGAAAACGGAGGGATGCTCCGATACGGTATTCCGGAATATCGTTTGCCCAAAGAAATAGTTGATAAAGAGATCGATCTGATAAAGAAACTCGGAATAAAAATTCATAACAACGAGCAGCTTGGACGGGATTTCACACTTCAATTTCTGTATAAAGAGTACGATGCTGTATTTCTTGGTTTTGGGGCATGGACTGCTGTCAGCATGAACATCGAAGGTGAAGACCTGAAAGGGTGTCATCTCGGTATCGATTTTCTTCACGATGTAGTTGAAGGAAAGATCAAGGAAGTGGGGAAGACCGTCGCAGTGATCGGCGGTGGAAATACTGCTATTGATGCTGCGAGAACAGCACTTCGTCTTGGTGCAGAAAAAGTCATGATCGTGTACCGCCGTGCCGAAGAACAGATGCCGGCTGATGAAGTGGAAGTTAAAGATGCAAAGGAAGAAGGTGTCGAATTTCATCTATTGCAGAATCCCACGAAGATCATTGGGAAAGATGGAAAAGTTTCAGGCATGCAGATCATTAAAATGCGTCTTGGAGAACCTGATAGCAGCGGCAGACGTAGGCCTGTACCTATTGAAAATTCAGAATTTATTATGCAGGTGGATATGGTCATTCCGGCAGTCAGCCAGAAACCGAAAACACAATTCCTGCTCGATGAAATTGCAAAAATAAATGGTGAAAATCTTAATCTTACCCGTTGGAGCACAATTGAAGTTGATGAGAATACAATGCATACAAATATTGATAAGATATTTGCAGGCGGAGATCTTACGCGAGGTCCATCAACAGTTGTTGAAAGCATTGCTGACGGCTACAAAGCTGCCAAGAGCATCGACTCATTTCTGAAGGGTGAAAAGATTATTCCTCTGAAAGAAAAATTTAACAGCAAAAAAGCTGAATCATATAAAGACCTTGATCCTGAGGATTTCAAAGAATATGAGAAAACATCTCGTATTTCTTCAGGGCATATTAAGGTAGAAGACCGAATTTCGAATTTCAAAGAAGTTGAACAAATATACACAGATAAGCAAGCTCAGGATGAAACTGCACGCTGTATAGAATGCGGATGTGATGTCAATCAAACCTGTATGCTACGCAAGTATGCCACAGATTATGATGTCGTTGCAACACGTTTTAAGGGAGAAGTTAACAACCATCCTATCGACAAAACGCATCCATTTATTCTGCGTGATCCAAACAAATGCGTGAACTGCGGGCGATGTGTGAGAACGTGTCTCGATATTCAGGGTATAGGCGCCTTGGGTTATATTTATCGCGGGTTCAAAACACTTGTTGCTCCTGAATTCGGCGAATCACTTATGAATACATCCTGTATGAGTTGCGGAAAATGTATCGATGTATGTCCTGTAGGAGCGCTCACTCCAAGAAACACTCAGTATAAACTGGCGCCCCTTGATCTTGAAGAGATTAAGACGACGTGTGCATTATGCGGAGCAGGTTGCAGCGTCACCTACATGAAAGAAAACGACATCATCATGAAAGCAGAAGCTGCAGAGAGTCCGATCACGGGAAACAATGTCTGTTTCGATGCCCATTTTGGTTATGAGGTGCTTCAATCACACGAGCGTCTTACACAGCCGATGATACGTATAAATGACCAGCTTCAACCAGTTGATTGGGACGACGCCATAAATTATATAACTGACAAATTGACTGAGCTTGAAAAAAATGTAGCTTTCTTCAGCAATGGAAATTACACTAATGAGGAGTTGTATCTTATCAGTAGACTGGCTAAGCAGTATAAATGTAGTAAGAAATTCTCCTGGGAACTTAACGGTTCTGTAGTAAAAGATAAACTCGGTATTAATTTTTCACCCAATCCAAGCGCTGATCTTAATGAAGCGGAGCTTATTGTTTTGATAGGGGATGTCACGCATACTGTTGGTGTGAAAATCATGCAAGCGCTCAATAATGGTGCTAAATTGATGCTGCTCCATCCTGATGAAAATAGATTTGCCCATCGGGCGGATTTCCATGTTGTGACGAGTTATTATATCGAAGTGATCAATGAATTTGCAAAATATCTCGTTGAATACCGCTATCATAATATTGATTATATTGCCCGTAATATCGGCAACTTTGTTGATTTCAATCATCAGCTTCAGCACACTATTCAAACTGATGAATTTATGGATATTGCTCATGAATTATTGTCATTCAAAAAAATCATATTTGTCTATTCCGAAAGTGATCTGGATTATGATACACAAAATGCTATTTTTAACCTGAGCATGCTGCGTGGTAATATCGGCACAGAAGGAAACGGTATTGTAAGCTGCTCTGAGCTTGCAAACAAGCCGTACCTGCTTGAGAACGGATTTGTTCCTGTGAAAAATTATCAGAAACTTAAAGCAGCAGCAATATTTGGAGAGGATCCTCTGTATAATAATAAAATGGAGATATACGAGTGGTTGAATAATCTTGAGTTCCTTCTTGTAGCAGATTCATTTATGACTGAAACTGCAAAAATGGCACATGTTGTATTACCACTCAATTCGTTTATAGAATCGAAGGGTACTATTACAAATGATAATAATGTCGTTCAAGCAGTAACGAAGGTGCGTAATACGGTTACGGGGAGAGAGAACTGGTATTTGTTGAAAGATCTTCTTGGAATGGAATTTACATTTGAGGAACTCTCGAATGATGCGAACCATGAATTCAAACCCGATGACTGCATTGAGGGTAGATATATTCCTTCAGAAGAGATAGCAGAGAAGATACAATTAACCTTTTCGAACAAACTATCAATTGCCAGAGCCACTCTCGATCTTAATGTAACGAGAAAGAAAATACTTGATTTCAAAGAAGAGATGTTAGGTAAGAAATAAATTTCTTGATAATTTCCACAATAAAAAAGCCCTCTAAAATTTTAGAGGGCTTCTGTATTTTATAGGGAAATTACTAACTAAACAATTCCCTGATCGAGCATTGCATTTGCAACTTTGATGAATCCTGCTAAATTAGCACCTTTCACGTAATCTACATAATCATTATCTTTACCGTACTTCACACACTGTTCATGGATGTCTATCATGATTTTTTTAAGTTTTTCATCTACTTCTTCACTACTCCAGTTGAAACGAAGACTGTTCTGGGACATTTCAAGTCCGGAAACTGAAACGCCACCAGCATTGACAGCTTTACCCGGAGCAAATGGAGTCTTTACCTCCTGAAATACCTTTATTGCCTCAGGAGTACATCCCATGTTTGAAACTTCCGCAACAAATTTGACACCGTTTTTGACTAATAATGCAGCGTTGTCACCATTGAGTTCATTTTGAGTTGCACATGGCAGAGCAATGTCGCATTTAACTTCCCATGGTTTTTTACCTTCGTAGAAAGGAACACTATATTTATCAGCATAATCTTTCACCATGTCTCTGTTGCTTGCACGCATTTCAAGCAGATAATCAACCTTATCACCCTTGATACCGTCTTTGTCATAGATATATCCATCAGGACCTGAAAGAGTTACAACTTTTCCGCCAAGTTCATTAACTTTGATAGTAGTTCCCCAAGAAACATTACCAAAGCCGGAAATTGCAACTGTTTTATCTTGGAAAGTTTCATTTTTTAAAGCTAACATTTCTTTTGCAAAATAAATAGCACCAAAACCCGTAGCTTGGGGACGAATGAGACTTCCGCCCCAGTTCAAGCCCTTACCGGTAAGCACGCCGACAAATTCGTTTTTCAGCTTCTTATACATTCCATACAGATAACCTATCTCACGACCGCCAACACCGATATCACCGGCCGGTACGTCTGTGTTTGGTCCGATGTGACGGAAAAGTTCAGACATGAATGCCTGGCAGAAACGCATGATCTCTGCGTCCGATTTGCCTTTTGCATCAAAATCCGAACCACCCTTACCGCCACCCATAGGAAGTGTGGTAAGACTGTTTTTGAATGTTTGTTCGAATCCTAAGAATTTTAGGATGCTTAAGTTTACGCTCGGGTGAAAACGAAGACCGCCTTTGTAGGGTCCGATGGCGCTATTGAATTCAACTCTGTAACCACGGTTAACCATAACTTCGCCATTGTCACGAGTCCAGGGAACACGGAACATAATGGTGCGCTCTGGTTCTACGATTCTCTCAAGAATCTTTGCTTCCTTATATCGAGGGTTTGATTCATAAATCGACCAGACCGATTCGACCACTTCTTTTACAGCTTGTAGAAATTCAGGTTGATTAGGATTACGAGCCTCAACCTGATACATGAATTCTTTCATACTCATGAGAAATACCTCCAGATATTTTTATATATATGGTATGATTTGGCGTAAAAATGAACCCTATTATTATTTGTCAAATAATTATGTGTTATTCCAGAAAATAAGAGCATTTACTCAAATGAAGTAAATATTTATTTTATAATTTATAAATACTTCAAGAATTATTTTTACCATTCAGATAATTTAATTGACAGATAACTTTGAGTTTTGCAATAAGAAATAGTTTTAAAGACAAAATTATGTTAAATCAAATAATTACACAAAAGAAAAACCTTTGGCTGCAATCAAAAGACTGCACGATAAAGGATATAATAAAATATATTAGGGTGGCAGGATATCTGCGTGAAGCTCAAATAGAAGCAATCGAAATATATTTGTTTCTTAAAATTAATGGCAACAACAAACCTCTTTGGGAATTATTCGCTGAAGGTTTTTTTACAAATGGTACAGATTTAACTAAACTCAACATCAATCAAAATGCACGTGAATTTTTGCAGCAAAATATTGCTGCTCATGCTTTATATGATTTTTCCCGACAAAAAATTGGCGGAAAAACATTATTACCAGAACTAGAAAAATTAATTATTCAACAACCGGAAACAATCGAATATAAAACAATTATCAAGAACCTATTTTATAACGTGGATTATGCTGATTATCTGATGAGTCTGCCAATGGGAGCGGGAAAAACATATTTGATGGCTGCTTTCATTTACATTGATCTGTACTTTGCTTTAAATGAACCGGAAAATAATAATTTCTCACACAACTTTTTAGTTCTCATTCCATCCGGTCTTAAAACATCCATTATTCCAAGTCTGAAAACAATAGAATATTTTGATCCAACCTGGGTTTTGCCGGAACCTGCAGCTTCCAAAATAAAAGGTTTGAGAAAGTTGGAAGTTCTGGATCAACCGAAATCTGCTAAACAAAGCAACAAAGCCAGAAATCCAAATGCTCAAAAAGTAAATCATTGTTTACCAAATCCGTTTGGATATGTTTTCGTGGTCAATGCAGAGAAGGTGATTCTGGATAGAATGGAAATTACCGACCAACTGGAAGCAATCGAAAAAACAGAAGATCAAAAGGATATTTATGCAAATGAGCTTCGGCACCTGATAGGTAAAATACCCAATCTATCTATTTTTATCGATGAAGTTCATCATGCGACCAATGATGAAATAAAATTACGAAAAGTAGTAACAAATTGGAACTCAAAAGGAAATGTAACGACAGTCCTCGGTTTTACCGGAACACCATATCTAAAAACTGCTGATCAGATCAAAGTTACAGACAATTCTTATTTAAAATTCAAGCAGATCACAAACACTGTTTATTACTATCCACTTACGACTGCTATAAGATATTTCTTAAAAAAACCACAAGTGAAATTCGCGACAGAATTGAACAGAAACCAGATCATTGAAAGAGGAATCTCTAATTTTATTGAAACTTACAAAGACAAAGTTTATGAAAATGGAACGATAGCAAAACTAGCAATTTATTGCGGAAATATTAGAACTTTAGAAGAAGACGTTTATCCATTTTTAGTAGGAACATTAAAAATAAATCCAGACGAAATTCTCAAATTTCACGGTGGAAACAAAGAATATAAGTTACCCATAGAAAACGAATTACTTTTCAATTCTCTCGATATTCCGCAAACAAAAGCTGGAACAAAAATCCGCTACATTTTGCTGGTTCAAATCGGCAAAGAAGGCTGGGATTGCAGAAGTCTGACAGGAATTATTTTATCTCAAAAAGGTGACAGCCCCACTAACATGGTTTTGCAAACGTCCTGTCGATGTCTGCGTCAGGTCGATAAAGACAAAAACGAAACTGCTCTGATCTGGCTGAACGAATTCAATGCAAAAACCTTAAATTCACAATTACAAAACGAACAGAATACAAGCATAGAAGAAATAAACAGAATTGGTTCAAAATCAGATGTGGAAAATGTTGAACGATTTTCGAGGATCGAACATCTACAACTTCCCATTATTGAATTTTATCAACTTAAAGTTACATATCGAGCTATCGATGAAGAAATCGATCCGAATACAAAAAAGAAATTACAAGTACTTATTGATAACCTCGAAAAGTTTAAAACACCTGCTTTGATTAGAACCAGTGAAATCGATCAAATCGAGAATGCAGATATTTTTGTGATTTCTGAAACAGGATTAAGTAATGCAAATTTCAATAAATGGTTATTTGAAATTTCAAAGAACAGTTTCAACTCCTTTGCCTTTAAAGAGTTAAATAATTACAAAGATTTACTTCATAAGATTTTCAGACAAATCACTTTCGAAGCTAACGGATTTCTGAACTTTAATGAAATTTACGATAAATATAAAATCGAATCACAAATCCGATTGGCTTTCAGCATCAAAAGAGAATTGCAGACAGCCAGCGAAATTATTCCAGAAGAAGCTGATCTGCTGATTGTAGATAAAATAAAACCTACTCACAAAAATGAGAAACTCTATCCTGATGAAAAAACGACCAAAGAAATTCTAAAATATGATGAGGAAGGATTGGATATTGATAATGTTGAAGCAAAACTGAAAGAAGATTATGAAAAAGCAAAAAATCTTCTCATCGAACAGGGCTTGGGAGATATTGTTAACCAAAGTGGTTTGAATCAACCAAAAGAGCTTCCTTTCGAAGTAAAAAATAAAGATAAAACCTTCCATTATCTTCCTTATAATTTTATCCAAAGCAATTTCGAAAAAGAATTACTGACAAATGCTTTGCGATTGAGTGCATTCAAAAATAATAAATTGGAAATCTATTATAACGGTGAACGTGGACTTACCGAATTCGTGATAAATTGTTTCGCTAAAACAGGAAAATATTGGAAAAACATTGGCAGGTATACTACTGACTTCCTGATTATCAAACGCAAAAATAATGAAATCCACAAAGTTCTGTTGATCGAAACCAAAGGCAAAGGTTACGAAAGAGATGCTGTCTTCATCAAAAAGAAAAACTTTGTTTCAAACGAATTTTTAAAGCAGAATAATGATAAATTCGGTTATGCCAAATTTGATTTTCTCTATCTCTCAGATGCTGATAAAATTGAAAACAACATTTCCAAACTTAGCGAAAAATTACGTATTTTTTTTAAGGATTAAATTATGAAAAACAATATGCTGACCATAAAAGATGAGTTAACTGAATTTCTCTTATACACGACTCCAGATGGAAAAGTTAAAGTAGAAATTTTCTTTCATAAAGAAAACATCTGGCTTACTCAAAGAAGGATAGCTGAACTATTTCAAACGACACCACAAAATATAACTATACATTTAAAGAATATTTATGAAAGTGGTGAGTTGATAGAAAAAACAACTTGTAAGGATTTCTTACAAGTTCAGATGGAAGGCAATAGACCAATAAAAAGAAAGCAAAAATACTACAATCTTGATGTCGTCATTTCTGTCGGCTATCGAGTTAATTCACGCAAAGCTACTATGTTCAGAATATGGGCTACAAAAGTTCTCAAAGAATATATGATCAAAGGATTTATCCTGGATGATGAGCGCCTTAAAAACGGCAAATATTTTGGCAAAGATTATTTTGAAGAACTGCTGGAAAGAGTTCGCTCCATTCGTGCCAGTGAACGTAGAATTTATCAGAAGATCACCGATATTTTTGCCGAATGCAGCATTGATTATGATCCCCAATCCGAAATAACCAAACGATTTTACGCTTCTGTTCAAAATAAATTTCATTATGCTATCAACGGACACACCGCTGCAGAAATAATCTACAACCATTCAGATGCCAGTAAACCCTTCATGGGCTTGAAAACCTGGAAATCTGCTCCCAAGGGAAGAATCTTGAAATCAGATACAAACATTGCCAAAAACTATCTGAACGAAAAATCCATTAAAAAACTTGAGAGAATGATCTCAGCTTATTTTGATTATATCGAAAACATTATTGAAAGACGGATTTCGTTTACCATGGAAGAATTTGCTGAAAGTGTGAACAGCTTCCTGAAATTTAATGAATATGAAATATTGCCTGATTCCGGACAAGTATCAAAAATCAAGGCTGATGAAAGAGCTTTTATTGAATACGAAAAATTCAACAAAACCCAGAAAATCGAATCCGATTTCGATAAAGCCATAAAACAACTACAAGGAAAGAAAGATGCCGATTAAATATATTCCCTACTATCCCAATACAGTAGAAGGACAAGCCATTCTGGATAACATCACCCGCACCCGCAGAATACTGAGTTACCGTGAAAATGATAAAGTATATGAAAAGATAAAACACGGTATGCCCTTTTACGAAGTGGAAACCGTAGAAACTATTGGAGAAAAAACAGAAAACCTTATCATCCGCGGAGAATGCATCTCTGCTTGTGCTTATTTAAAGGACCAGGGCATCAAAGTTGACCTGGTTTACATCGATCCGCCTTTTGCCAGCGGCGCCGATTATGCCAAAAAAGTGTATATTCGCCGCAATCCTAAACTGGCTGAAAAAATTAAACAGGCAGAACAGGAAATGGATAATGAAGAACTCCAGGCTTTTGAAGAAAAAATGTATGGCGATATCTGGAAAAAAGAAGATTACCTGAACTGGATGTATGAAAACCTGCAGGCAATTAAAAGCATTATGAGCGACACTGCCAGTATTTATGTGCATTTGGATAAAAGTATTGGGCATTATGTTAAAATCTTATTGGATGAAGTATTTGGAGAAGATAATTTTCGAGGTGAAATAATTTGGGCTAATCTTTCAGTTTCAGGATTTAAATCTCAAGCAAATAACTGGATAAGAGGGCATGACAGTATTTTTTATTATAAGAAAAATGAAGAATTCATTTTCAATAAAGAACATCTAAAAGAATTTTCAGAAGGAACTATTCGAAGATATGATAAACTTGATGAAGATGGCAGAAGATACAAAATTTATTATGAAGGCTTTGATGAAAGAATCAGATATTTAGATGAATCAGAAGGATTACCAATTGCAGATACATGGACTGATATAAATTCGATGCAAACCGCGATGGGATCTGAATATTTAAACTATGCCACCCAAAAACCGGAAGCTCTTATAAAGCGTATTATCAAAGCATCCTCCAACGAAGGTATGGTTATTGCTGACTTTTTCGGCGGCAGTGGAGTTACTGCTAAAGTTGCAAACGATCTCGGCAGAAAATTTATCCATGTGGATGTGGGTATAAATTCCATTCAAACCACGCGAGATCGCCTAATCGAAGCCGGTGCAGCCTTCCAGATAATGGAAGTGAAAGACGGAGTGAGCTTGTTCCGCAATCCAGTGCAAACCATGGAAAAATTGGCAAAACTAATTCCGGGGTTGCAGCAAAAAATAGAAGGAATCAATAAGTTTTGGTTTGGTGCAATTCAAAATAGCAAGGATGGAATTATTCCCGTTTATGTTCCCAATTTATTAGACAGCAAAGAAAAGGTTCTGGATATTCCGCTCATTAATAAGATCATCAACCAGGAAATGCAAAACCTGGAAGTTGATGCAAAAAAGGTAATTGTGTATTACATCGATGTGGATGATATCAAAGAGATCGAGAAATTTATTCGAGATTATAATGAAACTGAGATCAAAGTAGAACTCAAAGACCTGAAAAACCTGCTTCACGAAGTCGTGGTTGATGATATTGTGGAGTATGAACTCAAAGAAGAAAAGGAAATGTTTGAAATTGAGATCACCAGGTTCATCAGCGACAGGCTTATACAGAAAATTGATGAATTCAATGAAAAAGGGCAGTTGCAGGCAATTTCAAAAGGAAAGAAATTTACGCCTATCGAGATCAGTGAAGAAGGTCTGGAATTGATTGAATTAATAAGTTTAGATTGTACAAACAAAGTTGGAATATGGCAAAGTGATAGTGAACTGAAAATCGATAAAAAGGGTTTTGTGCAGATCAATGGAGAAAAGACTAAAGATTTCTGGGATGGAAAAATTCCCTACGAAAAGAAACCTTTGCGCATAAAAATCCGTAATATTTCTGGAGATGAAACAGTAATTGAATTTTAAAACATTGCTAGGGGAACACATATTTAAATAAAAAAAGCGGTAAATAAGATCGAAGAACTGACTGCGGAGTTGGAAAATGAATGGGGGAGATAGGTTATATATGTATAACGGCTAATCCTTTGTATCCATCCATTTTAATAACCAGTGGATGATCGACCTGAATATGAAGAAAATGATCGGTTTTCTCTATCACTTTTTGAAGTTTGAGCCAATCCCAATCCAGAAAATCATTATCAGAATGATGGGAAATACTAAAATAACCCACGTCCATAGACACAAGATTGTGGAAAAAATGCGATCCCTGAGAGCTATCGACTGCGAAATTTTCACTGCCTGTTTCAACAATTATCTTCGCCATGTTTATGTCCATCCATTTCACTGGAATACCAAGGAATCTATCTCGTGATCCCCAACGTCCCGGTCCAATAAGAATATAATTTCTACTTTCAGCCCTCATTCGTTTATTCAGTTCTGAAATCTCCTCATGCATTTTTACGGTTTTCGTTCTATCCCATTTATCAGGATCAACAAAAATGACATCATACACTGAATCTATAATACCGTTACCCATACCATTTTCAGTATAAAGCACCATGTCATCTTTGTTCAGATTATCAGTATCGATTGTAATATTTTCAGTATTTATGGTAAGAGGTCTGATCTGCAGGACATAAAAAGTAGGATATATTTTCTCTTTTTCATCCTTTGTAAGATTCACTGCAAACTCGATCTCGACAGGCATTCCCAACGCCTTTTCACCGATATCAAGGATCTGTTCTAAGATTTTCGAAAGCGGGAAGTAACTATATTTCAAAATATCTGCAAAAGTAACAATTTTCGATCCCTTTGTAGTCCCCCCGTCGATAAGGCGGTTGTTTTCATTATCCCATATTGAAGTCATATGTTGGAGTGTTCCGTGTTTTTCTGCTTGATTGATGCGCATTTTTACGAGGGTGACATCTTCTCCCTCAAGGAGATTGAAAGAGGGCTTATCCATTGCGACTACATATAAAAAGTTCTGTGACTCTTTCACTTGCTCCGATGGTGGAATAATATCCATTTTAGGGTGTTTGGGGCAGAATCTGAAACTTCGATCTCCTTCTACAACCGTTTTACCCAACCCGGCAGCAAGCGAAACAACGCCATCACTGCTCTTTAGATAAGAAATTGGGTAGAAGTTATGGGATTGCCCAACACCGGAAAAATGCGGGTAATAGCAATCATCATATGTTGAGCCAACGATTTCCTGAATGATCACTGCCATTTTGTCTTCTTCAACCTTATAATTGATGCTCTCAATATAAGTGCGAGCTCCTTCGAGATATACTGAAGAGAACACCAGTTTAATTGCATCACAGAGCTGATGCAGGCGTACTTTTTTGTCCGGATTATTATTAGGAAGAAGGAAGGTTTTGTAAATTCCTGCAAAGGGTTGAGACTGCGAATCCTCCAGAAGTCCTGATGAACGTACTGCAATAGGATATGTGATCTGTTCGACAACAACCTCTAATTTTTGAATAAGCTCTTTCGATAAAGTGCCTTTTATAAAGATCTCCTGAATTTCTTCATCGGATTTTGAAATGATCCACTCACCAATTTTATTTCTCTCTATAAATGAATCATATTCCGAAGTACCGATAATAGAAGTGCTGGGAAGGGCTATGTTTACTTCAGGGAATTCCTCTTCGAATTCCATCGTCACAAGGAGCGTATTAAGAAATGCAAGCCCTCGTCCCTTTCCACCTAAGGAGCCCTCTGCAAGGCGGATTATCTGGTCGTCCATGGATAGTGCGGAAGGTTCAAAATTGATGATCTTCCCACGGGTGCGTTTTTTTCGTACAGTCCGAAAAACTTCGAGAAGGTAGCTTCTTAATTCTTCAACATCGTGAAAATCCTCAATTTTTTCTGGAAGGATTTTCTTGGCGACCTGAATCTCTCCATGTGCTATAAGCCAGCTTGAGAAATGGTTTCTCTCACCATGATAGAGAATCGACTCACCAGGGAGGGTTTCGATCTTCTGCTCAAACTCAAGCATAGTGGCAGCTCTGTCCATTTCGATACCTGCTTTGTTTCGGAACACAAAATCACCATAACCCAGATTATTTATGATAATAGTTCGAAGATCATGAAGGAGAGTTTTTGAAGTTTTATTCAAAAAATTTACTTTTAGATTTCGCGCTTTCTCCTCGTTTTCAATATCTGAGGATTGTAAAATGACAGGTATATCCACCTGTCGTTTTTTCATTCTGTCAATAAGTTTGAATCCTGCATTTTCATCCAAAACACCGTGATTAAAAAATTTTACATCAGAAATCACCGCAACCAGGTATTCATGATATTTCTCTACGAAAGTAACAGCTTCTTCATAGGATTGTACCAGCAAAACTTTAGGGCGTGCACGCATTTTGAGACGCTTATTTATATCGCTCAATTCTTCATTGATGAGTCTCTGTGTTTGTTTGAGTATCTCTGCATAAAGGAGGGGAAGGAACATGGAATAATATTTTATCGAGTCTTCGATGAGTAAGATAACCCTGACGTAACCCTGTTTTGTGTCGTATTCCACGTTGTGAGCATCCTCGATCATTTTGATCATTGCAAGGAAAAGCTTTGTATCCCCATTCCACAAAAATACCTTATCAATATATTGCATTTCATCTTCGTTCTTTTCGACAAGTGAAATATCGGATTGTACGTTTAGAAGCAGAAGAATAGGCATGTTCGGATAGCGTTGTTTGATCTGACGGCCAAGGTCAAAGGGGCTTATCTCGCCGATTCTCATCATTGTAATGACCAGATCGAAAGAGCGGTTTTCCAGTATTTCCAGCGCCTGTTTACCAGTAGGTACGCTTGTCACGCGTGGAGCAGTACTGAGGTTGAGCTGGCGGTACTCACCGTATATCTGCTCTGATAGCCGACCGTCCTGTTCGAAGATAAAGGCATCGTAAAAGGTTGACACAAGTAGTATTTCTTTGATGTGATACTTCATCAGGTTGTGAAAATTATCTTCGCCGAATTTAAATTTATTATAATAATAATTGAGTTTCGTGAGATCCATGAAAACTCCTTATTTTGAATACAAAAATATCAATCAAGAAAAAAAGGAATGTAAATTTAATGCAATATTTTTATGAAATTATGATTGTTTATGCCCGTCAGATAATTATCGAGGTGTCAGGGACCACTCTCCGACACGCTTATTTTTTCTTTAACACTTTCATCAAATCAAACGAGATCATCAGATCAGTCTTTCTCTGTTCAGCCTGAAGCTCGCCCCCAGGGAATGTTGCATAATTATACTCAAAATAAACAACGCTATTGATATTGAATTTTACACCAACACCAGAAGTATTCCCTTCGATATGTCCTTGCTCGTCATGAAATTCTCCCCAGCGCAGGAAAAAAGTATTGAAAAAACTCAATTCATATCCATTACCCCACTCACTGTCATAATCTCCGAGCTTCTCAGTATCATATACATAACAAAAGGAGATATTTTCTTGTAAGAAAGATAGTGGCAATGAAATCGAGTTTCCGAAATGATAGCTTATTTTTCCGGTTAGCCCGAATCTTTTCCCATAAGGAAGAGGTTCGTCTCCACTCTCATATGACAACTCACTTTTGAAGAGATTCATCTGATAATATCCTGCTGTAGCTTCAAATGTAAGAAAAGAATGTTTTGAATTCAATCGTTGATGGTGAATAAAATGTCCTAATAATCCAAGTCCGTGCATGGTGCCGTGAACAATGTCAAGATCGAGACTATCTGAAATAAAAAAGGGAAGATTACTGGTAATATAGCGAAAGTCATAACCCGCAGAAAGCGTAAATGAATCTGTGTTTTCTGAGTTTGGAAGAATGTTAATACGAAATAATTTTTTTGCAACCGCAAATCTTGAACATGTTTCATGTGAGTGGAATGTATAGAAATTATTACCATTTGGATCGTACGCTTCCTGTTCGCCATAATCAATCGTGGTGCCAAATTTGCCGTTAGCATTGATCATCGGTATGAGGATGCCAAAATCTTGGTTTACATAAGATAAGTAGGAAGAATTAATATACATTCCTTTAATAACATCCTCAAACCATGGATCTCGGGACCAACCCCAACTCAGTCCCTGATTATATGCAAGCAGCGCCGGATTACTCCAACTATTTAGTGGATTATTTCCCCAGATATATGCTGTACCTGATTGGATACCAAATGCGACATTTGTGGCTGAGGGATTAATTTGAGTAAAAACTCCCGTGAATTCTGAACCTGCGGTGAGATGTCCTGCATATATGATGAAGATCATTAGTATAAAGAATTTAGATTTCATTATATCCTCCAATATATCACTTTTTCCCCAATACTTTCATCAAATCTACTGAGATCATCAGATCATCTTTTCGTTCTGTTGTATCGAGTGATCCGATCGAAAACGTCGCATAGTTGTATTCAAAATGTATGCTACTAAAATTCAGTTTGACGCCCACTCCAAAAGTGTTTCTCTCTTGCTCAGAAGCGTTATGGTAATTACCCCATCGCAGGAAAAGAGTTTCAAAAAGCCCGAACTCAAAACCCTGTCCCCATGTTGATGAACGAGTTTCATATTTTGCAGTATCATATATAAAACAAATGGACACGTTATTTTTCATGCCATAAAAAGGCATAAATCCTTGGAGTTTGTCCCCTAAAAAACCATAACTTAACTTCGCAGCAAAACCGCCGCGAGTTCCGTAAAGAAGGGGGTAAGTATAATCAAAGCAAGAAAGGTCATTTTTTGTCACATTCATTTTATATAATCCTGCTGTAATATCCATTTTAATTGCATGATTTACATTAGGAATAAATTGCAAAGGTCTTATGTGTCCTAAAAAACCTATGCCATGCATGAAGCCAGTTCCATCAGGTGGTGATGTTTTGAGGATCATCGGCGGTATATTACTCACAATATAACGAAGGTCATAGCCAAGGGATATTTCCATTTTATCTGATAGGTTAGACAGTCTGTTCTTTAATATCGTTTTGAGTATCTTGCATCCAATTCCGAATCTGGTGCTGATTTCTCTTGATCGATAGTGACCTATTAAATGCCCTTCCGCATTATATATTTCAGTTTCACCATAATCGAGGGTCGTACCCCAATCAGTGCTTGCATTCAGCATCGGAAGCAGAAGTCCGAAATTTTGATTGGCATACGATACATATGATGAATTCATATATATGCCATCCACAAAACCCTCGAGCCACGGATCATGAGACCAGCCCCAGCTCAGTCCACTACTGTATGCAAGCAAAGCCGGATTGCTCCAGCTATTAAGCGGATTGTTCCCCCAGATATACGCGGTGCCGGATTCATTTCCAAATGCAATTGTCTCGGCTGAAGGGTTGAAGGTGGTAAACAGTCCAAAATGCTCTTGTGCGTCCGCATTAATGTATGCTATAAGAATAAGCAGGATTACAAGTAAAAATATTTTATATTTCATATAAATCTCCAATAATGGAATTTCTTATTGAAAAAGTGGAAGGATTGTCAAGAAAAATGGTTGTAGAATTCATATAGTGCGTTATGGTCATAGCTGATTTGATGATTTAAATAGTTAGGAAATCAATTTAATACTCTTGAATATATATATTAAAATTAAAGAGGTATTTTTAATCAATCTGTTATTGTTTAAGCTAACTCTCATTCGAGTTCAACTATAATGGTACCGGAAGATGACCGGAAAGGTGCCGGATTTTGGTTATTTACCCCTCAATACGTAATATGTATTTTTACCTTTTCCTCTTGCTTCAATGATACCAAGTTCTCGTAATTTTGCTATATGCTTTCTTGCGGTTCGAGGATTAATAGATAACATTTCTGAAATATCATTAGTGGAAATTTTATTTTTTTCGAGTAATTTTTGCACTATTTTCTTTAAAATATCGTTTAATTCTTCAAGAAAGTCATTTGATATTCTAATATTGCTCCAAGTAAGTTCTGTACCCAAGAAGGTTACAATTAAGTAGCCAGTGTCTATGTCGAAGAAAGGTGGTCTCAAGCTGGGTCGAAGAAAGGTGGTCTCAAGCTGGCTTCTTCCATCAGTTTTTTCATGTTTAATAAACCAGTTCCTTCTTCTTCAATCCATTTCATCTGATTAAAAGTAATCGATATTCTTGGGTTTCGACTAAAAGGTGGAGCATTAAATTCTCTCATCCTTTTTAAGGTTAAAGGTTTTATTGGAATTCCCGGACTTTGAACTAATATTTTGTTTTTCAGAAGTTTTACATGGACTTTTCTTCCGCCAGAATAATCACGATGAACTACAGCATTAAAAATAGCTTCCCTTAATGCTTCAAGAGGATATTCAAAAACTTTAATTCGCTCAAATTTGCGTATTTCTGTAAATGATCTCATGTTTTTCTCAAGGAATACTTCTATTCTCTCTTTAATATCAATGAGAAGTCCGTTAATGTTTTCGGCAACTCGTTTAGAACCAATCTCAGCTTCAAGAGATATATTTGCCTGAGGTAAGAAGTTGGTTGGATTTTTTCCAAATAATAGAATGCATGCAATATTGGAAATGTAGGAACCAGATTTTTTATCTTTAAAAAAGAAACCGTTCTTATACATAAAATTCCATAGTTCATTAGATGGAATGTCAAAAATTAGATTTCTTTTAGCTATATATTTTTTGATTGCTTCTTTATTTAAGTCATTCAAATTTGCATTCATTATAGGTTTATTCTCAGTTTCAGATGGTCCTTGGAAATCAAGATCATCCGATTGAGAATGATCTTCATTCTCATAATATTCAATAAAATCATGATTAAACGCACGAATTTTAGTTACAAGATCAATATCAAATAAATCAACTTGAATACCATGATTTTGTAGAAATCTGATTCCACGACCTGAAATATCAGGGTTTGGATCTGTAATGCCTATTACAACTCTTTTTACACGAGCACCAACAATCCATTTTACACAAGGTGTTTTAGGGGTATTCCTTTTTGTGCACGGCTCAAGTGTTACATACAAGGTAGATCCTTCAAGATTTTGGGCAGGTAGAATTCGTTCAATTAATGTATATTCAGCATGATTGCCATTTCGTACGCCACCTCGGTATGTTTTGCCTAACTCTATTCCATTTTTATCAATAATGACAGCTCCGACCATCGGATCAATCTTATTTTTATGTTCACTTCTTGAATTCAACATTTCTTGAAATGCTATTTCCATATATTTTCTATCATATTTGTGTAATGGCATCTTAAGCTCCTATTGGTCGATATAGTTAAATAGAATTCCGAATCTCTGGGATTGTATATCACACCTAAACTTTATAAAATCAAATAAATTTCTCATCGTTCTTTCTTAAAAAATTATTTAGAATTTTAATATTTAATATCTCCATCTTTTCCATTTATTACCTCACATACAAAAAGAAATTATCATATTTATTTGTCAATTTTAAGAAGACAAAGTCCTATATGTATAATTTAAATATGAAGAAATTTATTTTGTGTCGCTTGACAAAAATAATCCAAACGAGTTATCTAAATAAGATGATATCAATATGCCGAAAGGTAATTTTATGAAAAATATTTACTTAGACATCCACCCCGAAATCCAAGAAGCCCTTACCCAGGGCAAACCGGTCGTCGCACTCGAATCGACTATCATTTCGCACGGCATGCCATATCCTGAAAATATCAAAACTGCAAAGGAAGTTGAAGAAATAGTCCGGGAAAACGTAGCTGTACCTGCAACGGTTGCAATTTTACACGGAAAAATGAAAGTCGGGCTGACTGATGACGACCTTGAATTTCTGGCTACAAGTAAAGACATACGAAAAGCTTCCCGAAGAGATATTCCGTACATTGTTTCACAAAAATTGCACGGTGCAACTACTGTTGCAGCTACGATGATCATCGCCGAGCTTGCAGGAATTAAAGTATTTGTCACAGGCGGAATCGGCGGAGTGCATAGGGGAGCTTTGGAAACAATGGATATTTCTGCCGATTTGCAGGAATTGACAAAAACAGATGTAGCAGTTGTTTGTGCCGGACCTAAAGCAATCCTCGATATCGGACTCACACTGGAATACCTGGAAACTCACGGCGTACCTGTTATTGGTTTCCAAACAAATGAGATGCCTGCATTCTATACAAGGACAAGTGGTTTCCCTGTTGATATAAGATTGGATTCCGAAAAAGATATCGCAGAATTACTCAAAGTGAAATGGGAGCTCGGGCTGAAGGGTGGAGCTGTCATAGCAAATCCGATTCCTGCCCAGCATGAAATGGATCATGATCTAATTAATAATGCAATTAAAAAGGCACTTGTTCAAGCTAAAAAAATGGACATAATCGGTAAGAAGATCACACCTTTTTTGCTGGATACCATCAAAGAAATCACTCAAGGGAAAAGTCTGGCTTCGAATATTGAACTGATAAAAAATAATGTGAAGGTGGGAAGCAAAATAGCTGTGGAACTTGTGAAGATATGCAAGAATAGGATTCTAACATTTGATTAATAAAACACTAATCAATAAAAATGAATAAAAAATTCTATTCCTCTTGACAAAAGAAATTTTGACGATGGTATTTACACACAAATGAAAATAAAGACGAAACACATCTTCATCACAGGAGGAGTGGTGTCGTCGCTGGGAAAGGGGATCGCTTCCGCATCGATTGGCTTCCTTTTAAAGAAACTCGGGTATGAAGTTACTATCCAGAAATTAGATCCCTATTTGAATGTTGATCCCGGCACGATGAGTCCATTTCAGCACGGTGAAGTCTTTGTAACTGATGACGGCGCAGAAACCGATCTTGATCTCGGTCATTACGAAAGATTTCTCGATGTTTCTTTAAACCAGAAAAGCAATCACACGGCAGGTCAGGTTTACGATACGGTCGTTCAAAATGAACGCCGGGGAGTGTATCTCGGGAAAACAGTACAGGTTATTCCACATATTACTAATGAAATAAAAAAACGAATTTCCAGTCTGGATAACAAGGCGGATATTGTGATTACAGAGATAGGCGGCACTATCGGTGATATCGAGAGTCTCCCATTTATTGAGACTATTCGTCAGTTCCGCTTGACCTATGGCGCACAGCACTGCTTTTTCATTCATTTGACACTTATACCATACATAGCAGTAGCAGGTGAGTCCAAAACCAAACCCACCCAGCACAGCGTGATAAAGCTTCGTGAGATCGGCATCCAGCCCGATATGCTCATCTGCAGAACAAGCACCCGGCTTACTAAAGAAATGATCAAAAAAATATCTCTCTTCACAAATGTATATGATAAAAATGTGATTGAGGGGCGGGACACTTCATGTATTTATAATATTCCGATCTTGTATTATGAACAGGGCGTGCATAGCATTATTTGCAATTATTTTGATATTCCGACTACGGACATAAATTTTGATAGATTAAAAAGTTATATCTCAAAATTCACTAATCCGAGCAGAACGATAACTGTCGCGCTGTGCGGAAAATATGTACGTCATCAAGATGCTTATAAGAGCATTGTCGAAAGTCTGATTCATGCTGGGGTAGATTTTTCTACCAGGGTGAATATAAAAAGTGTTGACACAGATAAGCTCTTTCCAAAGGATAAAGTGGTCGATGATGAAGAGCTTCAGGTTATTCTTAAAGATGTTGATGGAATACTTATTCCGGGCGGCTTCGGTGTGCGGGGTATTGAAGGCAAGATCGAAATTGTGAGTTATGCACGCAAACATAATATACCATTTTTTGGTATCTGTCTGGGTATGCAATGTGCTGTGATAGAGTTTGCACGTACAGAATTTGGATATAAAGATGCTAATAGTGCAGAATTCGATCCGGAGACCACACATCCGGTCATTGATCTTATGCCCGAGCAGAAGGATATTGAAGACATGGGCGGTACAATGCGGCTTGGTGCTTATCCATGCGCATTGAAGGAAGATTCTCTTGCGTATGCGATATACGGGACTGATAAAATTTCTGAGCGCCATAGGCACAGGTATGAATTCAATAATGAATACAGAGAAAAATTTGAGGAAAAAGGCATGATGATTTCAGGTACTTCTCCAGATAATAGATTAGTTGAAATCGTTGAAATTCCAGATCATCCATTCTTTATAGCAGTGCAGTTCCATCCTGAATTCAAATCACGATTGGAGCATTCTCATCCCATCTTTCATAATTTTGTTAAGGCATCAATGGCATATAATGCGAAAAAGAAAACATCAGAAGCATGAATAAAAAAACAGACAAGAAACCGATTTTTTCAATAATAGCCGGTCCCTGTGCAATCGAGACAAAGGAAGATTGCTTCTTTATTGCGGAAACCTGCAAGTCATTATGCGAAAAATATGATTTTCCATATATTTTCAAAGCGTCATACAAAAAAGCGAACCGCACAGCATATGGCTCATTCAGGGGTGTCGGAATAGAAAAGGGATTACAAATCCTTGCAGAGATCAAGGAAAAATTTTCTTTACCTGTCCTGACTGATATTCATGAAACAAAGGATGTTCAACAAACAGCTGAAGTCGTTGATATCCTTCAAATCCCTGCATTCCTTTCACGCCAGACAGAACTTATTGAAGAAGCTGCACGAACCGGTAAGATCATCAATATTAAAAAAGCTCAATTCATGTCTGCCACGGGAGCGAAACATGCGTATGATAAAGCGGTGAATGCAGGTGCATCAAAAGTTTTTATCACAGAGCGGGGTACATTCTTCGGCTACAATGATCTTGTAGTTGATTTCCGTAATTTCAAGCTATTGGATTCATGGGGTATTCCCGTAATATATGATGTAACGCATAGTTTACAGCAACCTTCAATAGATGAAACATCCGGTGGTAGCCCAGAATTTGTCATAACCATGACCTCTGCAGCAGTTGCAACCGGGCATTTGTCGGGCTTGTTCATAGAAACGCATCCCGAACCCTCCCGTGCGAAGAGTGATGCGCGATCTATGCTTCCATTAAAAGAATTAGAAAGGATATTACAAAAAATACGAAAATTGTTAAATTTATCTTAATCCATAACTGCAAATAACTATCAAAAAATAAAAAAGTTGCTTTTTTTTTCTCAATTTCATAAATTTACATTGGAGATACATGAGATATAAATTATTTATTTTCGACGTCGACGGAGTCTTTACTGATGGGGGATTGTACTATCTCGGTACAGGCAGTATTGGACGTAAATTCAATGTGCGCGACGGGCTTGGAATCCGTCTTTTACAACAGACAGCATTAGTATCTGTGGTTGTAAGCGGAAAAAAAACCGAGATTGTCATGAAACGCATGAAGGTTTTGAATATTCCACATGTGTATCTTGGAATTCGGAATAAACTCTCCACTGTTGAAAACATCATGAGAGAATTAGATGCCACTTTCGAAGAAGTCATATTCATGGGTGATGATTGGAATGATATGCCTGTTCTCGAAAAAGTCGGATGTGCGATTACTGTTCCTGAAGCATCACGGGAGATCAAAGATGTGTGTGCATATGTCACAGAAAATCACGGCGGTTCCGGGGCGGTTCGAGAAGCGATTGAATGGATATTGAAGAAAGAAAATCTTTTTGATCAAGCAGTAAAATCTTTTTTAGCATATTTGCAAAATAATGAATAAAATTTATCTAATTGTAGTCCTAATCATTACTATCATATTATTTTCCGGCTGTTCGGACAGCAAAGGTCCTGTCACGTTCAAAGACATGGGTAAGCAGACTGTCGAGATTACAGATTCCATAATTGTATACAGCTCATCAAAAGATATAACACTTTGGGAATTATATGCAGATAGATTGAAAAAATATCCAAAAGATAATATCATGTACTTCAGCAATATCGAACTCAAGCTTATGAATAAAGACGGGACGCTGGCTTCTACGATCTATGCTGACAGCGCTATCGTGAATGATGAGATGCACACTGTGTACGCAGAAGGCAATATTGAAATTTATTCTCAGGACGGGGATATATTCGGAGAAACAATAACATGGGATAGAAACAAAGATGAGATATTTTCTGAGGATTCGGTCAAAGTGATACATCAGGGCAATGTAATTCAGGGATCCAGTTTTAAAAGTGATTCCCGTTTTGAACATGTGACACTGCACAGAGCAAGCGCAGAAGGAGAAGTGGATGAATCTGAAGTGCTTTGGTAGCGTACTTGCAATTTTCATATTGTGGTTTTCCTCACCCTTGATGAGCCAGGAAAAAAATCATTACATCCTTAAGAATGCAAATCTCGTGAAGATAGATATCATTGAAAATGATACGATCACCACATTACAAGGTGAAGTGGATCTGATCTATAACGATATTGAGTTTTTTGCAGATAATGCACAGATCTTTCAAAAAAACAAAAGAGTTAAGTTGTTCGGAAATGTTCGAGCTATTGATGATACACTCGAAGCTGGCGCACAAAAGGCAACTTATTTTCATAAAATTGCCACTCTCAAACTCAATGAGGACGCATATTTTATCGAAAATTCCACGGACACACTCAAGAAAAAAATAACTGCAGATTTTATAGAATATCAAAAAGAAAATAAGAAAGTGCATGCTCTGAACAATATCGTTGCAACAGATTTTATTGAACAGGTCGTGTGCACGTGCGGAAAATTCCGATACGATATGGGAACTGATTACGGACTCGCCCGGGAAAACCCTGTGCTTACTTTTCAGCGCGATAATCAGTTGAAAATATATAGCAAGCAGATGGAACTTTATGCAAAAGAGAAGAAGTTCACTGCAACTTATGATGTTAAAGTAGAAACTGAAGATACGCAAGCAACATCAAACTTTCTCATCTATTTCAATGATGAGGAAAAAGCGGTCATGCTTGGCAATCCGCAGTTCAAGAGCTCCCTTTCAACAGCAACTGCACAGGAATTTCAGGTGTTTTTCAAAGACGAAAAAATTAATCAGCTTCTCCTTGTGAAAGATGCCGTAATTCATTTCAAAGAAGAGGACAGTATCGGCAAAGAGAATTATCTCTATGCAGGAAAGGTACGAATGGAGATCGATAATGACAAGCTAACATATATGCAAGCTCAAAACGTGTCGCGAAGCTTCTTTGAACAACGAGGTGATCAAGATATTCTTATTAATAAATTAGCTACTTTGCAACTCGAAGTATTTTTCGATGAAGAAGAAAATATCCAAACGATAATAGCTGAAGATGACATAAAAGGCACATATACATTTTCAAGCTCAAAACAGATTTTAGAGAAATAATATGGAACAAAAGGAAAGTATAATTCGCACTCAGGATCTTGTGAAGATCTATGGAAAGAAGAAGGTTGTAAAACAGGTTTCAATTGAAGTAAAACAGGGTGAGATCGTTGGACTGCTTGGACCGAACGGCGCAGGAAAAACAACAACATTTCATATGATGATCGGGCTCATTAAAGCTAATGGAGGACATGTTTTTATTGATGATGTTGATATCACAAAAATGCCGATGTATAAACGGGCTCGAATGGGAATCAGTTATCTTTCTCAGGAACCTTCTGTGTTCAGCAAACTGACAGTAAAACAAAATGTCATGGCAATTTTGGAAACTCAAGACTATACTAAGAAAGAGAGACAAACCATTCTTCAGGATGCACTTAGCGAACTTGATCTTACAAAATTATCAAACCAGAAAGCATATTCTCTATCAGGTGGTGAGCGGCGCAAACTGGAGATAACACGCTCATTAATAACTAAACCGAAGTTTCTTTTTTTGGATGAACCCTTCTCCGGAGTTGATCCGCTTGCAGTTTCGGATATTCAGGATATTATAAAAAAATTGCAAAAAAAGAACATAGGAATTTTAATAACCGATCATAATGTGGTGGATACTTTACAAATTACAAACAGGGCATATATTATTTATGAAGGTAGAGTTCTTCTTTCGGGTACATCCCGGGAATTGGTCAATGATCCTCAAGCCCGGAAAATATATTTAGGTGAAAGATTTTTGAAATATGATTTTAATTAAGTTTATCTTTTACATTTTCCAATAAATATTTATAATAATATATTACATGAATAAATCGTTAAGAAAACCCCCCTGGTTGAGAGCACAGATGCTTGGTGCATCGAATGCTGCCAATCTCACAAAAATGCTCTCGAAGTATGGACTTCATACTGTGTGTGAAAGTGCTCGCTGTCCGAATAGAGGGGAGTGCTTTGAAAAGGGCTCTGCAGTTTTTCTCATTATGGGAGATGAATGTACCAGAAATTGTAAATTCTGTGCAATTCCTACTACTGCCCATCCCTTACCGCTCGATCCTGATGAGCCCCGAAGAGTGGCTGAAATGTCACGGAAGCTTGGTCTGAAGCATGTGATAATTACTTCTGTAACAAGGGACGATCTTGAAGATGGTGGTGCTGCCCACTTCCAAAAAACTATAAAGGAGATTCGTGCATTACGTGGTGAAGATGTATTCATAGAAGTGCTTACTCCGGATTTCAGAGGAAAAGAAAGTGCGATTGATCTCGTAGCGAAAGAAAAACCGACGATCTTCAATCACAATCTGGAAACTATTAAGCGGTTATATTCGACCATCAGGCCTCAAGCAGATTATGAACGCTCGCTTGCTCTTCTGGAAAGAGTGAAAACTCAAGAGCCAAAGATCATTACAAAAACAGGCATTATGGTTGGATTGGGTGAATCACGGGATGAAGTATTGCAGGTGATGAAAGATGCCAGAAATGTCGGAGTTGATATGATGACGGTCGGACAGTACCTGCAGGCAACATTAAAAAATTATCCTGTTCGGGAGTATATTCATCCAAAAATTTTTGAAGATTATAAAGAAGAAGGAATGAAAATGGGATTTCTCTACATTGAGTCTGCCCCGCTTGTGAGAAGTTCCTATTATTCCAAAGATTTAGCAACCATTCTACAAAATAACTAAAGCGAGGTATGTAAACTATGCAAATAACAATTACCGCCCGTCATTTCGAGTTAACTGATCCAATTAAGGATTATGCGGATAGTGCAATGAGAGGACTTAAGAGATATTTCGACAATATTATCGTCGCAGAGATGATATTACGGATCGAGAAGAACAGGAATATTGCCGAATTAAATCTAAGTGTTAAAAAGGTTAATTTTGTTGCTAAGGCTCACGAACAGGATATGTATACTGCCATCGATAGTGTTATCAGAAAGATCGAGCGGCAAATCAAAAAACAGGTTGGGAAGATGAAGCAGCATCATTCAAACGATAAAGTTGCACTGAAGGAGCTTGAAAAAGTTGAAATTGCAACCCTGAATATCATTAAAAAAACAATAAAACCCGTAGAACTTGACCTCGATAGAGCGATTGACGAGTTCACTAAAAGGGATAATGGCTTCTTCCTTTTTAAAAATACTGAATCCGATAGATATTCGATGATAAAAAAGATAGATGATGGCTACGAGGTCATTGAAATTCAATAAATGAGGCAATAATGAAAGCATTAACTGTCAAAATGCTGTTCGAGCTAAAACAGAAGGATTTGACCTTTACACTTCTTTCAAAGAAAAAAGGACTTTCCAAAGAGATTACCACCCCTGAACTTTCACGTCCGGGACTTGCTTTTGCCGGATTTACAGATACCTATGCTTATGATAGAATTCAGGTGTTAGGTGAAACCGAAGTTCAATATTTGAAATCCTTCGAGCCTTCTGTGAGATATGATAAGATAAAAAAACTGTTCTCACAGTTCGATATTCCCTGCTTTGTGATCGCTAAAGGACTTTTCCCTACAAAAGAGCTGGTCTTCCTTGCTGATGAATATAATATTCCCGTGATACAATCACGCATGGCTACTGTTGCTCTTTATCATGGGCTGTCGAACTTCCTGCAGGACTGGTTTGCACCTTCGAAATCTATACACGGTACTCTTGTTGACGTGTTTGGTGTGGGTATTCTTGTTACAGGTCAGAGTGGAATCGGGAAAAGTGAGTGTGCTTTGGAATTGGTATCACGCGGTCACCGGCTTATTTCGGATGATGTTGTCCGTATCAAAAAGCGGATGAATATTATCATGGGAGAAGCGAATAAACAACTCGGGCATTTTATGGAGATCCGTGGTATTGGACTGCTTGATATTGAAACGATGTTTGGAATCCGTTCCATTAGAATGCAAAAACGTATTGAAACCCAGGTCGAGCTTATTCCGTGGCGTCATAATATGGACTACGAAAGGATCGGCTTGAAAGAGCGTTTTAACCGCATACTCGATATAGAAATTCCAATCATATACCTGCCTGTATCGCCAGGCAAGAGCATCGCAGCAATCGTTGAAGTTATCGCCATGAACCATATGCTGAAGGTATATGGACATAATGCTGCTGAAGTGTTTAATGACAAAGTTCAAAAGGAAATTGAACGCAAAAACAAAATTCGAACCTATCTTGAAACTGATAAAGAATAAATGATCACAAAGACAGTAATGCTCATTAATAAACTTGGCATCCACGTACGTCCTGCTTCGTTGATCTCCAAGACAGCTTCCAAGTATAAATCCAATTTTCTAATTCGAAAGGATGATATGGAGATCAATGGGAAAAGTGTCATGGGCATCATGATGTTGGGAGCTGGTTTGGGCACAGAGCTGGTGCTGGTTTTTAATGGAGTTGACGAGCAGGAGATGATGGAAGATATCGTTGAGCTTTTCGAAGATAAATTCGGAGAAGAATGATGAAAGAATTTATTGGATATTCCATTGCCCCGGGCATTATCGCTGGTAATGTTACCCTTGTAGAAGGAGATATATTTACCGTATCAAAAGGACATATAAAAGATTCCGAAGTTGAAGAACATATAATAAGCTTCCAAAATGCTGTATCACAATCAATAAGTGAAATCGACCTTTTGCTCACGTATCTTGAGACACGTGCAAGAGATGAGAGGGAAATTCTGCAATCCCACCAGGAAATTCTCAAAGATCAAATACTTTTTAAAGATGTTGCCGCAATTATCAGAGAAGAACTTAAACCCGCAGACAGAGCTGTTCAGGAATATTTCAATAAAATGATCGATCATTTATCGGATATTAATGATGTGGTGCTCAGTCAGCGAAAAGAAGATTTTGAAGATATTAAAATGCGTATTATTCGAAATATGCACCATCAAGATATACGTATTAATGATCTTGTGAAAGAGAATAAGGTTGTTGTTTTACCGGAAATTATTCCATCGCTCGTATTGAGTATTAAGGATTCGCATCCTCTGGCAGTCATTGTGGAAAAGGGCTCTCCGCATTCTCATTCTGCTATCATTGCAAAATCAATTGGCATTCCTGTTGTTTTTAATATTGAAAATGCGCTCAAAGTTTTTAAGGAAGATGATTTTGTTATCGTGTATGGAACTGAGGGCAAAGTCATTCTTGAGCCAGACAAGAACCAAATGATTGAATATGGTTCACTTCAAAAGAAGGCAGAAGAAGAATTCAAAAAGAAAATCACTTTGCTAAAAACTCCTACTTTTACAAAGGATAAAACCAAGATAGAACTCATGGGAAATATTGAATTTCCCGAGGAATGTGAAATGCCGGAAGTCCGGTACATCGATGGAGTGGGGTTGTTCAGAACAGAATTTCTCTATTTTCTGGATAATTCCTTTCCTTCTGCAGAGAATCAGTTCAAAATGTATAAACAGGTAATCCAAAATCTTCCAAAGGGAAAACCTGTGTATGTGCGCACCTTTGATGTAGGTGGAGATAAATTGCAAAGAGAGTTTGGACTTCATAAGGAAGTAAACCCGAACCTCGGTTGCAGGGGAATCCGGTTTCTTCTTAAATATAAAGAGATATTCCGACAGCAGATACGTGGCATTCTTATGGCTTCTGCATACGGAAATCTCAAGATCATGCTGCCGATGATATCCTCTATAAAGGAAGTAATTGAATCGCACGAACTCATTTCACAAGTAAAAGCTCTTCTCACAAAGGAGAAAATTGCATTTAATAAAAAAATTGAAGTTGGTATTATGATTGAAATTCCGTCTTCTGCAATTCTGGCTGACCAGTTTGCCGAGCATGTAGATTTTTTCAGTATCGGTACAAACGATCTCACTCAATATGTGCTGGCAGCGGACAGAAACAACGAAGCTCTCGCTGATGAGTACACGTATTACGATCCTGCAGTTATTGAGCTCATTAAGACAACAATTAGTGCTGGGCAAAGGAATAATATTGATGTGAAATTATGCGGAGAAATGGCAAGCGACCCTGTTGCAGTTCCCTTGCTCCTCGGTTTGGGATTACGCTCATTTAGTGCAAATATCGGCGGTATTATACAGGTAAAGAAAATACTATCACGTTTTACTATTGCAGAGCTTGAGAATTTTTACAAAGAGCATCAGAATATTTCACAAGAAGAACTGCAACAAGCATATAAACAGTTAATAAAACAATAATTAATTTCATATATTTATGAAGAAAGGAGAGTAATGTCTTCATCAATTAGTTTAGACTATACTGGAAATTTTAATCGGTTTGATACTGAGCACATGTATGAACAGATCGTTTCTCTTCCACAGCAGATCGAAGAAAGCTATTTTAACCAGGAAAAAAGCGACCTTGTGCGATACTATAAAAATATTTCTAAAGTGTACATCTGCGGAATGGGGGGCTCTGCTATAGCAGGAGATATTGCAAAAACTCTGTTTGGAAATAAGCTGAGGATACAAGTGTTCAAGGACTATTATATTCCGCCGTTCCTGGATGAAACCACTCTTGGAATCGTGTGCAGTTATTCCGGAAATACATCTGAAACAGTGTCCTGCTTTGAAACACTGAAAGAGGAAGGTGCCCAGATAGCGATGGTTACATCCGGAGGAATTCTGAAGCATTATGGCACAGAGGAAGGATATCTTATCAAAATGATACCGCCGGGTTTACAACCGCGTGCTGCGATAGGACATTTATTTTTCTCGATCGTCAAAATTTTCGAAGAACTTGAACTCATCGAGAACCAGAACATCAATGTTAAGCTTACTTTGCTGAACTTGAAAACTAAGCTGAAACTTATCAATCGAGATGTGGAAGAGTCAAAAAATCTTGCGAAAGGATTAGCACAGAAGCTATATAGGAAAATTCCTGTGATCTACAGCAGCAATCCAAGATTATTTCCACTTGCTTACAGGTTCAAATGCCAGATCAATGAAAACGCAAAAACCCATGCCTTCTGTAACACATTTTCAGAAATGAATCATAATGAGATAGAGGGGTGGGAAAGCAATTATAGTACTCCGCTCGTTCCGATCTTCATCAGCGATTTTGACGAGAGAAAAAAATATCTCAAACGCATACAGGTTTTTAAAGATATTATCCGGCTGTCTGAAGAAAAGAAAAAGCTGGAAAATCCTGCTCATGAAGAGGTGGAATATCTCGAAATCTTCACTGACGGGAAAACCCTTATGGGAAAAACTTTCTCAACCATTCTTCTCTGCGATATGATCAGCTATTATTTGGCAATACTGAACCGTGTAAACCCGAACGAGATTAATTTCATAGATATGCTAAAGAAGTCCATTTAGGCGCTTAAAAATGAAACCTACCAGTAAATTGTATTGAAAATGAAGATTCACGCAAAGACGCATAGACAAGAACGCAGAGACGCAAAGGAAAAAGGAACTTTTAACCACGAATAGAGCTAAAGGGAATATAAATTATGGAAAAAGAAGATGGAAAAAGTTATATAAATATCCTTCGAGCCTTTGTGTCTTTGTGGCGGGAAAGAATTTATAGGATTGAATCACTGCGGTTCATATCGTTAGGATAATTATGCAGAAATCCTACAATATTGCATTTCTTACTTCGGGCAAAAGCATGGGCTCGAACTTCGAAGCGGTTATGACACATATACAGAAATGCAATGTCCCTATCCGGGCAAAATTCCTTATCATAACCCGGGCAGATGCTCCTATCACACAACGTGCTGAAAAATTTGGTGTGAAATTTATTTTTCTTGATGATAAGAAGACCTTTGAGCAAAAACTCCTTACTTTTCTCAACAAGAATAATGTGCATCTAATTGTTCTTGCAGGATTTATGAGAAAACTGTCCGAGGATTTTCTGCAGAAATATCCGGGCGATATCATCAACATACATCCTGCACTGCTTCCAAAATTTGGGGGTAAAGGTATGTTTGGTATGCGTGTGCATGAAGAAGTCTTTCAAATGAAGGAGAATTTTTCCGGTGCATCAGTTCATTATGTTAACGAGCGTTATGATGAAGGAAAAATAATAGCACAGCGCAAAATCCCAATTGATCATTGCACATCTGCTGAAGAGATTGCAAAAGAAGTTCTCAAGATCGAGCATGAGCTTTATCCTGAAGTGATTGAAAAATTAGCTCGTGAATACCTAGAATTATACAAATAAGTGCGTAATCTGAGTGAAAAAGATCTCTATAACAACTCTCGGATGCAAAACGAATCAATTTGAATCTGAAGCAATACTCGATCAGTTCATTAAACATGGCTACGTTTTATGTGAGCTGATTGAAAATCCTGATATTGTCATCATAAATACCTGCTGTGTAACAAACAGAGCTGAATATAAATCCCGATACGCAATTCGAAGGGCTTTGAAGAATATTTCTCCTGGCGGAAAGGTCGTAGTGGCAGGTTGTTATGTAAATAAGGGAAGTTCATTTTTTGAAGAAAATCGCAAGCGATTATTGCTTTTTCAAAATGACCAAAAACATGAAATTTTCCATCATATTGAAAAGTCAGAAGATAGCCCACAGGATTTTTTAGAACTTTCTACGGATTCATATTATTTGCACACAAGAGTACCTGTAAAAGTTCAGGATGGCTGTAATTTTTTCTGTGCTTATTGCATTCTTCCCTATGTTCGAGGAAAGCCCGTCAGTCGACCGATTCGCTCCATTATCGAGCAGGTAAATTCTCTGGCAGAAAACGGAGTAAAGGAAATGATCCTCACCGGCATCAATCTTGGACTTTATGGTTTTGATATTGAAAATTTCAATTTATTGTATTTGCTCAAAGAAATTGTGAAAACTGATATTAAGCAAATTCGTCTGAGTTCCATAGAACCAATGTTTTTCAATGACGAAATGATAGATTTCATCGCTTCTCAAAAAAAGATATGCCCTCATTTCCATATTCCTCTTCAGAGCGGTTCTGATAGTGTACTTGCAAAAATGAACAGGAAATATTCTACGTTAGAATTCAACAAGATCATACAAAATGTTAAATCAGCAATCCCTGATGCTGCGATCGGATGTGATGTGATAGTTGGATTTCCAGATGAAACTGATGAGGAGTTCGGCAAAACCTATGATTTTATTGATAATCTTCCAATAAGCTATCTGCATGTGTTCAGATATTCGCCAAGAAAGTTCACGAAAGCTTCTGAAATGGAATGGAATTTGAGCGGAACAGTCAGCAAAAAAAGAATGCAAAGCTTGCAAAAGTTAGGACTCAATAAGAAAAATGAATATTCAAAATATTTAATTGAAAAGAAGGTTCCACTGAAAGCAGTTTTAGAAACAAAGCAAAAAGAATATTGGACTTCAGTTTCTGACCATTATGTAAAAATTTTTCTAAAAGATGAGTATAATATTGCTGAAAATGGAATGTTGAAAAATGTTGTTGCAAAAGATTTTAAAACTGACAGTGATGGATTGATCGCAGAAGAGTGCAGCCATGATTGAGATCAAGGGATTGAAAAAAACTCTGGACGGCACCGTCATTTTAAACGGTATCGATCTTGTGATCGAGAAGAATAAAACTACAGTTGTAATAGGGGAGAGCGGATGTGGAAAAACAGTGCTGCTCAAGCATATTATTGGATTTTTTAAGCCCGATGAAGGAGAAATTTTTTGTAATGGTGAGCGGATCGATACACTTTCGTGGAAGGGTTGGAATGCCCTCAGAAGGAAAATGACCATGGTGTTTCAAAACTCAGCGCTCTTCGACTGGCTCAGCGTATATGACAATGTGGCGCTTCCTCTCCGTGAACAGTATGCACTCCCTGAAGAAGAGGTTGCAGAACAGGTTGAAGAAAAGCTCGGGATGGTCGGCATGTCCGGTCAGAATAAGAAAATGCCTGCGGAATTAAGTTTCGGTATGCAGAAAAGAGTGAGTCTTGCGCGGGCAATGATACTCAACCCGGAATACATTCTCTACGACGAACCAACAACAGGACTCGATCCAATAATTGCTAATAATATAATTGAGCTGTTTTCCACGTTCAAGAAAGTATATAAAACTACTTCAATGATAGTATCCCATGACATCGGTATCGTGTTCAAAATAGCTGACAAGGTCGCACTTATGAAAAACGGAAGTATTATTTTTCAAGGATCTGTCGATGATCTCGGCAAGATTGAAAATTCGTATATAAAGAAATTTATTTCAAGATGAGTGAAATATTATGAAAACAAAAAAAAGTGAATTGATCGTAGGAATTATAATCATACTGGCAGTGCTGGTCGTCGTGTTCGGCAAGATCGTCATTACAGGAAATCAACAGAAAGCTGATATGAATGAAATCACAGTTCTATTTCCCCAAATTGGCGGATTGGATATCGGCAATACTGTTTTTGTCCACGGAGTTCGAGCAGGCAAAGTGGCTGATATTGCACTTGAGCAGAGTGGTGTAAAAGTAATACTCCTCGTAAATAATGAAATAACTCTGAAAAAAGATACCCGCATTGTGATCTCGGAGCGAGGTATGATGGGGGAAAGGGAAATCTCAATCGAGCCGGGCAGGTCATCAGAAAAACTCGATACTTCCCAAATCATTCAAGGTTATTATAATGTCGGATTCAATGAAACAATATCACAAATTGGTGTTGCTATCAAAAATATCAATGACCTTTCCGGTTCTCTAGAGGAGCTCATAGATGATGAAGGTCAGATGAGAACTATCAAAGATGTGATCCAAAATCTGAATGCACTGCTGCTGAATATGAATCACATTTTTGAGAAAAATAGAGATATTTCAATCGATTTCAATAGCATCAATAGTATTCTGACCAACCTTGATACTCTTATCAATCAAAATGATGAGAAAGTTGATAGGATAATTACCTTTGCTGATGATAAAATTTCCGAAATTGATAGCATGCTGGCTCAGATCCAGGTTCTTATTAATAAACTTGAAAAAGAAGATTCTAATTTTGGACGATTCACAGCAAATGATACTCTTTATCAGAAAATCAATGCAACGATCGTTCATTTTGATTCTCTGGTAACAGATATCAGAGAAAATCCCAGGCACTACTTCCGTCTTTTTTAAACAAGGATTTACCATGAAAAAAGTCATTTTTTTACTAATCTTCATGATGATAACTGTGAGCTCTTTGCAAGCCACGTATTTTGGGAAAAATAAGACGAATCTTCCCGATATGCAATGGTCAGTGATGAAAACCACTCACTTTGATATCTATTATGAAACAGGTCTTGATACTGTGGGACAAATCACCACAGTGATCGTTGAGAGCGCCTACTACAGGTTTCAGGAACTATTCGAGCAGTCTATTCCTCATAAAATACCTGTACTAATCTACAATTCTCATAATAAATTTGAAGAGACGAACATATTATACCAGATCATTGGAGAGGGCGTTGGCGGTTTTACTGAATTCATAAAAAATCGTGTTGTAGTACCATTTGATGGAGATTATAAACTATTTGAAACAACAGTCGTACACGAACTCTGTCATGTTTTCATGTATTTTACTATGCAGGGAGGCAGTTTTTCGAATTTTGCAAGCGGACTTTTTTACTCGCTTCCTTTCTGGTTCGCCGAAGGATTACCGGAGTGGTCCTCAGAACACGGCTCCGCAAGCAATGAGATGTATATGCGCGATCTTATCATAAATGATAAGCTCATTCCTCTTGAATATGTAAGCGGTTATTATGCCTATCGGGAAGGTGAATCTTTTTTACTCTTTCTGGAAGATGTATTCGGATCGAATAGTATCATTGAACTTCTTTATAATTTCCGAATTTATAAAAGCGTGGATGAAGCAGCCAAACGGACTTTTGGCTTCAGTATTGAAACTCTTGAAGATCAGTGGAGATACTATCTGCAGAAAAAATATAGCAGCATAATTGATGAAAATGTTCTCCCAAACAGCAAATATCAACAGGTTACAAAGCATAACCCAGAGGAATCAAATGCAAATTGGAATCCTGTCTTTTCTCCTGATGGAACGCAAATTCTCTATTATTCAGATAAAAGTTATACGCTGGGAATATACAAACGCTCTACTCTCGGACTCTATAAACCAAAGAAGATTATTACAAGTGGTTATACTGAAAAGTATGAGGGATTTCATTATCTGAAGTCTTCATTATCCTATTTTCCCGATGGAGAACGCTTTGCATTTGTCGCCAAAACATCAAAAGGTGATGATATTGTCATTGCAAGAGTTAATGATGGGAAAGAACTTGATCGAATCACACTGGATTTTAGCAGTATTTTTGAGATAGATGTTTCCCCGGATGGTAAGAAAATTATCCTTGTGGGATTAAAAGATGCACAAAGTGATCTATATATTTATAATCTCGAAACAAAGACAATATCGCGATTAACTGATGACTATTTTGATGACCGCTATCCCCGGTGGTCGCCTGACGGTATGCAGATCGCATTTTCTTCTCAATGCTTTATAAAGGAGCCCTTTATTCAAGAAGATGATCATCTTATTTTTTCTAATCTGTACTATAATATTTTCATTTATGATCTACTGACCAATACGATTGTTGCGATCACATATTCACCTTATGATCACGAGTATCCCACCTGGGCGAAAGATCAACAGAATATCGTTTATAGCGCCTACAGAGACAGTGTTTCGAATATCTTTGTATATGATTTTAAGGAAAAAGCAATTGCCCAACTAACAAATATTTTCAGCGGCACCTTCTCGCCATGTGTGAGTGGAGACAACACCGAGATGGTCTTTTCAAGTTTTTATAAAATGGGCTGGGATCTCTACCTGTACAGTAATCCTCTTGACAGTCTCAAATACATTACATATCAGGAACCTCAGACAATTGAAGACAATCCATTTGACGAAGTGTTCCATTTAAGGGAATTTAGAAGATTCTATCGTCCCAGAGAAAAACTGATCGCAAAGAAATCCCGTTTTGACAGCGATTATTTCTTTAAGAAGGATACACTGGAAGCCAAACCGGAATATAAAGAGGATAAAGAGCCCGAAGTCGAGGAGTATAAGCTCAAGTTCACCCCTGATTTCCTATTTGGAGGGCTTGCTTATACAACGGGTTATGGAATTTCAGCACAAATATATGTCGCCTTAAGTGACATCCTTGGAAATCATCATATAGATATTTTAACTGATGTGAACAAATCTCTATCCGAAAGTAATATCATTCTGAATTATTACTTCATTAAGAAACGTATTGATTATGGTGCCGGTATTTTCAATCTTGTCGATGATTACTACTACCACAACTATTGGATCGATCAGGGGGGCTATGTCTATAACGGCATGAAGAAAGATAGAAACTCCGGTGTAAATACGCTCATCAGTTATCCGCTCGACAAATTCAACAGAATTGATCTATATAATAGTCTATTCTACAATAAAATTGAGTGGTATTATTGGAATGGGGATGACTGGCATATTCTCGATCAATATACGAAGGATGCCTGGGTTTATGCCCCGTCACTGTTTTACACTCACGATACTGCATTGTGGGGAATTACAGGTCCTATAAAAGGTTCGAGATTGATGGCTGGTGCTCAAAAAAGTTTTGGCTCTCATAATGACTATTTGAATATTTATGGTGATTTCAGGAAATATGTCGCCTTGAACCGGAAATATCAGCTTGCTGGAATGTTGAACCTAGGTTTCAGCACAGGTCTTGATAAACAGGATTTCATAATGGGGGGATACTATAATCTTCGTGGTTATCTGGATAAAGAATATCTGGGAAATAACATTGCGATCGGAAGTCTGGAATTCCGATATCCATTTGTTGAGGAACTTAAGATCGGGTTCCCGTTGCCAATCTGGATCAGAAGCATCAGGGGTGCGATCTTTGCAGATGTCGGGAAAGTGTGGGATAACTATGATGAGTTTAAGAACACACATGATAATCCTATTAAAATAGGATATGGAATAGGCACCCGAATGAATCTCGGATACTTCATCCTGAAGTTTGATTGGGCATGGAAAAGTACGAAAGGATTTGAGTCTTCACCATCATTCTATTTCTCACTCGATGCCGAATTTTAGAAGCTTATGAAAAATGTTATTCTGATGGGTTTAATACTCATAATGCTTGGATGCTCCAGCATTTTCTTGAATAAAGTAAAAGATTCACGGGATATTCATGAAAATCTAAATAACATAAATAATTTGATTCGTATTCACCAATTCAAGGATGCAAAGAAAGCAATAGATAAATTTATTCGGAATAATCCATCCTGCATGAGTGGGTATAATAAACTATTTTTCTTGTACAATGTTGCGGATATATCTTCTGATAACATTGCAAAAGATGAAAAAAAATATCTGGTTTATATTGATGATAACTTATTGCCTGATAGTCTTTCCATGCAAGTTGAATATCTATTTAAGACAACTCTCGAAGATTCCTCAGCGGCTTCAATAATCGAAATCTTAATTGAGAATTATCCAACCTGTTCAGTTGTAACAGACAATGCGCAGGAGGAGGTTTTCGATTATGCTGTAATGAGAGATGATTCAGCTCGTGTGGAGAGTTTGGAAGAATTTTTGAAAATATATGCTGACAATAAATGGACTCCTCTCGCATGGCGATACTTGCTCTACTCTTATGATAACCTGAAAGATGAAACAAAACTGGATTCCACCTTAAAAGCTACAGAGAAAAAATATCCTCATGATGCCAGAATGCTGAATACAGTAGCACGCTATTATTTAGATAAGAAACAGGGGCTGTCTGAATATGAAGAGAAAATGAGAATAGTGATCGATTCACTCGATAATGCTGATTGGGACAAAAGTTATTATTTCTTTGGCGACAAATCCAGAGAAGAGCAGTTGGCGACATATCGATCTACTATTGCAGAGCTTATCTTTGAACAAAACAAATATGATGAAGCCCTACAAATTTTGAACGAAATCCCGGAGGATCAGTTACTCGCACAGCATTTATATCTCATGGGGAAGATCGAAATGATGATCGAACAGGATGCAGGAGCTTTTGACCACCTACTGCAAGCAGTAATAATGGGTGATGAAAGAAACTCATGGACTCCCAAAGCTGATTCCCTGTTAAATGAACTATATGATGACCTGTCTGATGGTGGTAAAGCGTTTCGTCAGTTCGTGAACGTATGGGCAAAATACAGCGAGCCAATTTTCACAGATGTAACAGAAGAAGCCGGATTAAGCTCTTATAAGCAAAGTCGCATTGCGTGGGGAGATTATAACAATGATGGATTTGATGATATCCTTTTAAATGGTAATGTGCTCTTGAAAAACAATACTGATTGCTCTTTTACTGATGTAAGTGAAAGCTCGGGAATATCTGCCGGTATTACAAATGGGGGTCTTTGGGCAGATATTGATCGGGATGGATTGCTGGACTTCTATGCGTCATCATCCGCCAAGACACGAGAAGACAAACTGTGGAAAAATAGTGGTGATGGTACCTTTGAAGATATTACATCCTTCTCTCCAATCTCGGATACGCTCCAAACGGAAGGGGCTGCATGGGGCGACATAAACGGCGACCTTTACCCAGATCTATACGTTGCCAACTATGAGCATGGGGGAGAGTATGATAAGGAGCCGGATTTCTTATTTAAAAACATTACAGATGGTTTGTTCAAAGATGTGACTATTGAAGAACATATCATTCCTCCTTATGATGAGGATCAAGCCGGACGGGGTGTGAACTGGGGAGATTATAATAATGATGGAAAACTCGATATTTTTGTTTCGAACTATCGGCTGGATAAAAATTTTCTATGGAAAAACTCTAAGGGCAAGCAATTCCAAAATGTTGCTAAAGAAGTTGGAATGGAAGGCACCTATGTCGAAGGTTGGTATGGACACACAATAGGAAGCGAGTGGGGTGATTTTGATAATGACGGAGATTTGGACTTGATCTGCGCTAACTTAGCTCATCCCAGATATATTAAATTTTCCGATATGACCCAGCTTTTTGTGAATGATCTGAAAAAGAATCGATTCTATGATATTAGAGAAAGTGCTGGGATTACTTATGACGAATGCCACAGCGATCCATCCTGGGGAGATGTCAATGGTGATGGATATCTCGATCTCTTTATCACGTCGATATATCCAAACCGCATAAGTTATCTCTATATGAATAATGGCGATAAAACTTTTTCGGATATTACCTATCTTGCTGGAGTGAGAACTTTCAATTCGTGGGGTGCTGCTTTTTCTGACTACGACAATGATGGAGATATCGATCTGCTCGTATGCAGTGATGAGGGAATTCATTTATTTAGAAATGATAAAACACCAAAAAATTGGCTCAAGATTAAAGTTGTTGATAAAAACGGTAAAACTCCTCTTATCGGTACCCGGATCGAAGTAGTTCAGAAGAATTTAAAACAAATTCGTGAGATCGAAGGCGGAAAGGGAACGACAAACCAGCATAGCTTGGTTCAATATTTCGGATTCCCAGCAGATGAGAATGTGTCCGTGATAGTATCTTTTCTCGATGGCACAGAACGAAAGCTGAAAGATCAGAAGATTAATAAAACTGTAACAATTCAATACACCGAAGAACAATAACAAGTCTAAGAAACAAATTGGTTTTTGGGCATCAGGTTACTTCAATTTACCCGTAATAAATGCTGTTGTCCAAGCAGCTTGAAAATTAAACCCACCCGTAATTCCATCAATATCCATCACTTCTCCGGCAAAATACAGATTCTTGCACACCTTACTTTGCATAGTATTCAAGTCGATACTTTCCAGACTCACCCCGCCACACGTCACAAACTCTTCTGCAAATGAGGTTTTCCCTCTTACAGAATACACATCATTGGTTAAGACATTTACAAATTTATTTATTCCTTTCTTTCCGAGCTCACACCATTTTTTCTCTGCCGGACAATCACTTTTTTTAAGCAAATTACACCATAATCTTTCAGGCAATGAATATGGTCTAAAGTTTGATAAAATTTTATTTGAGTGTTCAATAGCAATGTGTGTTAAGTCCTCAACAACAATATTTGTATCGTGTATATTCGTCCAATTCACATGGATATTAAATTTATAGCCTTTTTCACTTAATAATCTCGCTCCAAAAGCTGATAGTTTCAAGATTGCCGGACCACTCATTCCCCAATGCGTAATGAGCAAAGGACCTTCGGATTTATACTTTGTTCCTTGTATCCTCACTAAAGTTTTTTCCACCGCAATTCCCATCAGTTCGGTAATCGACTCAGACGGCATATTGAACGTGAATAATGAAGGAACAGGATCTTCGATTTTGTGATGTAGTTTTTCAAGCCACTCCAATCCCTTTCTTTCCGGAGAACCACCTGTTGCTACAATTACCTTATCAAAAATTCTTGATGGAAAATTCTCATCAATAAAGTCCAATTCCAGCTTGTCACCGATCCGATTAATGGCTTTTATTTCTCTTCCAAGTTCAATCTCGATCCCTAATTTTTTCGCTTGTTGAAGAAAGCAATCAATAATACTTTGTGAACTTTGATACGCAGGAAAAACACGATTATCATCCTGGATCACCAAAGGAACACCTCTGGACTCAAACCATTGTATAGCATCTGTGTTATTAAAAACTCGAAAGGCTTTTTTGAGCGCTTTTCCTCCTCTGGGATACGCTTCGGAAAGTTCTTTTATGGATGTGCATGCGTTGGTCACGTTACACCGTCCCCCACCAGATAGTTTAACCTTTGCGAGGAGTTCTTTTGATTTTTCGAATATGACAACTTTGGCATCCGGATAATTTTCCTTGGCGGTAATTGCCGAAAAGAAACCGGCTGCTCCACCCCCGATTATTGCAATATGCATCTTAATTACCTTGATCTAACGGGCTTTTCTTTCCTTGCGGCAAAGTAATCTCGTTTTCGTTGTAGTTTCTCCTTTTCCCATTCCTTTTTTTCGTTTTGTGTCATTGGCTTTTCTGTCTGAGGAAAAGGATTTTCGCGAATAACTCGTATTTTAAGGTTAATTAATTTTTCTATGTCTCTGATAAAAACATTTTCTTCGGGTTCACAAAGGGAAATGGCATTACCTTCTTCCCCAGCTCGACCTGATCTGCCTATTCTGTGAACATATGTTTCAGCGACATTCGGTATATCATAATTTATAACATATTTTAGTTTGTCGATGTCGATACCTCTTGCCGCAATATCCGTTGCTACCAACACCCTGATCTGTCCGGCTTTAAATTGCGCCAGGACTTTTTGCCGGTTATTTTGGGCTTTATCACCATGTATCGCTGCCGAGTTGATTCTATTTTTTTTCAAGTTACGAGCTATTTTGTCGGCGCCGTGTTTTGTCCGGGAAAATAACAATGCCTGATCGATTTCCTTATCCTGAAGTATGTGAAGCAGTAAATCTTTTTTGGTTATTCTATTGGTATAATACAGATATTGCCGTATTGTTTCGGCAGTTGATGAAATCGGACTTACATCGATTTTCTGTGGATTTGTCAGAATTTTTCTCGATAGTTTTACGATATTATCCGGCATAGTTGCAGAAAAAAACAAAGACTGGCGTTTCGCAGGTAATGTGGCAATGATCTTTTTAATGTCGTTGATGAAACCCATGTCCAGCATCCGGTCAGCTTCGTCCAACACGAAATATTCGATAGTATTCAAGCTGATGAAACCCTGGTTCATCAAATCGAGAAGTCTGCCGGGCGTTGCCACAAGAATATCGACGCCATTGCGGAGGGCATCCGTTTGTGCACCCTGCTTCACGCCACCGAAAACGGCAGTATTTTTAACTCCAGTGAATTTTCCGTAAACCGAAAAACTGATGCCGATTTGAATCGCTAATTCGCGCGTGGGAGTGATGATGAGTGATTTAATTTTTCGTGGACTGTTATTCTTCTTACTGTCCAGAAAGAGGTGCTGCAGGATGGGAATAGCAAAAGCAGCAGTCTTGCCCGTGCCTGTTTGAGCACTGCCCAATACATCGTTTCCTCTGAGGATGAGGGGAATAGCTTTTTCCTGTATCGGTGTCGGCTCAGTATAATTTTCTTCTTTTAGAGCTTTTAAGATTGGCTCAATAATTTTTAGATCTTTAAATTGCATTGTTCTCTCATTTTGATTTCTCAATTATTATAGCAGTATATATACGAGTGTTTGTCTTTTCTTTTGACTAAAACAGTATATCTTTGACCAAAGTTTATATATTTATGTAAGCGATATAACGACGAGTATTACCGGCAAAAGGACTTGCCCTGTTCACTTTGAGGTTATGTTTCTTATTCTTGTTTATTTTTCTCTTTTTTCTGTTTACGTTTTTCTTTTAGTGAAAGTTTAGCTTTTTTTTGATTTTCTTTTTTGCCCTTATCTTTTTTTCCTTTGTCACCCATTTTATTACTCCTTACATTATTTGTTTCTTGATTTATTCTTTGCGTTGTATGGAAAGCAAAATCTATTTAAACTTATATGAGATAAATGCTTAGTGCAAATACTATGTCAAGGAATTCAACCCGTACCTCTCGTTCCCAAGTTAAACTTAGGAACGAGAGAAAAGATTGGCTCAATAATTTTTAGATCTTTAAATTGCATTGTTCTCTCGTTTTGATTTCTCAATTAAAATAGCAGTATACACACAACTGTTTATCTTTTTCTTTTGACTAAAACAGTATATTTTTGACCAAAGTTTTTATATTTATGTAAGCGATATAACGATGAGCATTATCGGCAAAAGAGCTTGCCTTACTCACCTTGAGGTTACATTGCAGATAGCAACATAATTATTAATAAAAAATATAGTGTCCGAGAACCTGGAAAGGTCTTTCGATCTGCTGCATTTTATTGTTATGTTTCTTATTCTTGTTTATTTTTCTCTTTTTTCTGCTTGCGTTTTTCTTTTAGTGAAAGTTTGGCTTTTTTTTGATTTTCTTTTTTACCCTTATCTTTTTTTCCTTTATCACCCATTTTTATTTCTCCTTAAATTATTTTTCTTCTATGGTTTTTATTTAAAAAATTACGGAAAAGCTCACCTGCAGAAACGCAAAATGCAGATAGGTTTCAAATTAGCAAATTAACTTTTGGATGCCATCTCAAATAAAAAATTCAGAATCCACCAGCATTTCTGTCAGATTAAGCGGAGGTTAGATGCCAATTACAATTTTTGATTCTCTGAATCAATTATCTCTTTGAGCTTTAATTTAACTTCATTAATTTTCTTGCCGTGAGAAAGAGAAAACGTTTTATTTAACTTAATAATAACTAAACTATAACAATTCAAGGCTTCTGTATAAACCAATTTTGTATCTTTCAAATCAGGCAATTTATAAAAACTTATAAGTTGATCATCATCACTGACTTTTAAGTATTCTTCCATACAACATGGCAAACTATGAATTTGCGATGAACATGCATTATCTAAGTAATAATAAAAATTATGCATGTTATACTTAATTGAAAGTTTTTTAAGAGTCTCTTTTTTGTATTCTTTTTTAAAGGATTTAATTTCATTTCGAACCATTTCTTTATGTTTTAACAAGTCATCAATATTTTCATTTTTTTCTATTTCTCGAACTTCTAAAAGTTTATTTAAGACTCTTCGCTTTCGATCTAATTCTTCAAGGTGAAATTGTTTCATAAACTCTTCATCAGATATTGATGCTATGAAATAAACACTTGCTTCAGCCATTGTTCTGAGAATAGATTTAGAATCATGGATTAGCGAATTATTTAATAAGAGATTAATAGAGTTACATGAATTTCGAATTTTAAGTGCAAAGGTGAATGCTAATATCTTATTAACCTTCATTTTATTAAGATTAAGGATTTCATTAAAAATTGTATTACCTAATTTATCAAATTCAATCCATAAACTATTTAATTTCTCAAGATAAGATTTTATAATTCTCATTAAAACCTTTATTTTTTCAAAATTGGCATCTAACATATTTTAGACTGCTTAAAATTTCATATCCTGCGAAGTTAAGCAGAATATAGGATGTCTATAATAAATAGGAAGCATTAATTAACATTCTTTTTACGTCTTAATTATTATTTGAAATAAATGTTTCCTGAGAATACCTGTCAAGGAATTCAACCCATATCTCTCGTTCCCAAAGCCCTCTTTGGGAATGGAATCCGTTCAAATAAAGAGCGTTCCCAAACAGGGGTTTAGGAACGAGGTTCAAAAGCTGAAGGACCAGAAAATAATCCAAACACTCGCGATACGATATTCCCAAAAACCTTAACAAAATTGACATAAAATTTCCGTCTCCTGAGATACCTTCAAAGGAAAATCTAAAATGAATGCAGAAAATCAAATCAACAAATTGAATTGGCTCAGGAAGAGCATTATAGGCAGAAATATACCTTTTGAAACACCCTTTGGGACAAAACCGCTCGTGTATGCTGATTATACTGCAAGTGGTCGTGCGGTAGATTTCATCGAGAATTATCTTCAGTATATTTTGCAATTTTATGCCAATACCCACACAGAAGATGATTTCACAGGTAAGACAATGAGCCATCTCTTTCATGAAGCAGAAAAAAACATAAAGAAAAAGGTCAATGCCGGGGAGCATGGTAAGGTTATATTTACCGGAACCGGTGCTACCAGCGGAATTACACGCTTGCAACAAATACTCGGTGTGTACTGGTCACCTGCCACAAGAGAAAAGATTTATGAATTTCTTGATAGCTGTCTGGATTATCAAAAAGAAAAAAATTTGAAATGCCATGAGCGATTATTAAACTACATAGAACAACATAAACCAATAGTATTTATCGGACCGTATGAACACCATTCGAATGAGATCATGTGGAGGCAAACACTGTGTGAAGTTATTGAGATACCCCTCGACAAAAATGGAGAGCTTGATCTTATTGCCTTGGAGAAGGAAATTGCTGATCCTAAATATAAAGATAGAAAAAAAATCGGCTCCTTTTCAGCAGCATCAAATGTAACAGGTATCAAGACACCGGTTTTTGAAGTTGCCAGAATTCTTCATAAACATGATGCTCTCGCTTGTTTTGATTTTGCTGCATGTGCGCCATATATAGAGATCGATATGAACAGGGACGTAGAAAGTTATTTTGATGCGATCTTTTTTTCACCTCACAAATTCCTTGGTGGTCCGGCATCTTCGGGTATTCTGATCATTAATGAGAGAATTTATAGAAGCGATCTCCCTCCGACAATTGCAGCCGGCGGAACTGTTCGTTACGTGAATTTTGATAAAGAATGCTATATTGATGATATTGAAACTCGCGAAAAACCGGGTACTCCAGGGATTATTCAGGCGATCAAATCATCTCTTGTTATGCTCCTCAAGGACAAAGTCGGGATTAAAAATATCGAGTGCATCGAAGAGTACTATGTGAAGTCTTTTTTTGAGAGCTTCGGACATGATGAGAGAGTGAATATATATGGACCAACTGATCCAGCAAAAAAAATTGGTATTGTTGCATTTAACATTAGACATAAAGATCGTCTGCTTCATCCAAAATTTGTCACTCAACTTCTTAATGATCTTTTCGGTATTCAAACCCGAGCTGGTTGCTCGTGCGCAGGACCCTATGGGCATCGACTTCTCCATGTCGATGAACTGCATTCAAAGATGTATCGATGTGTGACAGGGATCATCAAGTTCGAAGGGCTCAAGCCGGGATGGGTTCGATTTAATGCTCATTACTCATTATCTAAGTGTGAATTTGATTATATTCTTGAAGCAATAAAATTCATTGTTGAATATGGAAATCTATTCCTTTCATTATATGTATTTGATATAAAAACCGGAGAGTGGTCACATATTAATGCGAATCCGGCTCCATTAAACATAGAATTCAATTTTAACTCAATCTTGGAGGAAAAGCCGGCTAGTAAAATGAATATTCCGGAAAGTGAGTGGTTTAACAGCAATTTAATGCAGGCAGAAGCGATAGTAGAGAAGTTGAAAGGTATTTCGCTGGAAGTAAAATACCTAAAATGGGATGATGATATTGAGCAATGCATGACATTCTATGTGGTAAATATGAAACAAAAGAAGTAAAAGGAGTTCTTATGAAAAAAATTGTGTGTTTCTGTGTGTTACTGCTTGCTATCGTGACAGGTTGTGGGCAGGCAACTTCACCGGGAAGTACATCTGAAATTTATGGTACAGTTTTAGATGCTGATGGGAATCCGATTGAGAATGCAAAGATACTCGTTAATTTTCATATTGATTCGGAGTACCCTATAGGGGAGAAATTTGAGAACAATTTGTTTGATTTAAATAATGAAATTAAAGGTGTAGATGATCCGCCAATGCCAGTATTTGAAATCTTAGGTAATTATCCTAATCCGTTTACAAATTCGACTTGTATAGCTTTTAGTTTGGGAATCAATTGCACAATTTCTGTTTACATAGAAGATAATTCTAATCAAATAGTGAAGACTATTATTGATAGTCAGTTATGTTCAGCAGGGATCACAGAATTCAATTGGAATGGAAAAGATAATGATAATAATATAATCAAAAACGGATTAGAAAAAGTAATTTTCTATATTGAGGATGAAATTTATTCTCACACTTGCTTTGCCTTTTTAGATTGTAATGAAGTCTTTTATGAAGATATTTCTCCTTTATGTATGTCCGATTATTCAGGCGAATTTACTATTCAATCAGATGATCTCCCATTAAACTACGTTGGAGATCAATATGATGAAAATGGTAATCCTGTAGGAGATTTTACTGTTACACCCTACATCGATATCTGGGCATTTCATCCTGACTATAATGCGGTTCATGTTGACAGTATATTTGTTGAATCGGGGAAAGATATACATGTGTCACTTTCATTTGAGTAGAAGACTTTGAAGTCACGATTTGTGACCTCAACTTGAGATGAGTGTCATATTAAACATAGAATTTAAGCTAACTGGAGAAAGTAATAAGGATCATTAATGAAAAAAAGAGCACTCATAAGCGTTTCGGATAAATCGGGCATAGTAGATTTTGCAAAAGAACTCATCGCATTGGATTTTGAGATCACTTCAACAGGAGGAACATATAAGATACTTCATGAAAATGAAGTTCCTGTTTCAAAAGTTTCCGACATTACAGGATTCCCCGAGATCATGGATGGAAGAGTGAAAACCCTTCATCCGGCAGTGCATGGAGCAATACTTGCAGATAAAAATAATCCTGAACATCTGGAAGCGCTCAAACTGCGGCATATTAAACCATTCGATCTCATTGTTGTAAACCTCTATCCCTTTAGAAAAACTATAGAGAACCCCGATGTGAAAGAAGCTGAAGCGATCGAGCAGATCGATATCGGTGGTCCGACAATGGTTCGGGCTGCAGCAAAGAATTTTCATAGTATAGCAATTGTGATTCAAAAAGATGATTACCCTCTTGTGCTCAAAGAGCTAAGGGAACTCGGAGAACTGAGTCTCGAAACACGAAAGAATCTTGCAAGAAAAGCATTCCAGCATACAGCGGAATATGATGCTTATATTTCGAATTATTTTTCCAAAATTTGTATTGAAAAATTACCTTCTCAACTATCGCTTTCTTTGCCCCTGGTTCAAACCCTCCGATATGGTGAGAATCCTCATCAAAAAGCTGGATATTATGACGAGAATCCACTTATCCATCAACTTCATGGGAAGGAGCTTTCATTTAATAATTTTCAGGACATCGATGCTGCCCTCAAAACTATCTTTGACTTTAATAATAAGCCCACAGTTGGGGTATTCAAACACTGCAATCCATGTGGTATTGGTTCTGCGGACACATTAAAAGATGCTTACAAAAAAGCTTTTGCTACCGATACACAATCTCCATTTGGAGGTATCGTTATCTCAAATCGAACTTTGGATATGGATGCTGCGCTCGAGATAAATAAAATTTTTACCGAGATAATTATTGCACCTGACTTTCCCGATGAAGTGCTCGAAAAGCTAAAGAAAAAAAAGAACAGGCGCCTTGTCAATTTTGACTTTGACACACTTGGAACATTTGTCGGAACGTATAATATCCGTTCATGCATGAATGGTGTGCTTTTGCAGCAAGAAGATATTTCATGTGATAATGAGGAAAACTGGCGAGTTATTACAGAGCGGAAACCTTCGGAAATAGAGTGGGAGAAATTGCGTTTTGCATGGAAGACGGTGAATCATCTTAAATCGAATGCAATAGCAATTTGCAGAGAGGATAGAACTATCGGGCTTGGAATGGGACAAACCAGCAGGATCGACGCGACGGAAATTGCACTTTCAAAAGCCAAGAAATTCGGATTGAGCTCTAAGGATTGTGCGCTTGGGTCTGATGCATTTTTCCCATTCCGTGATACTATCGATTCAATTGCGAAAGAAGGTATTACGTGCGTTATTCAACCCGGCGGGTCAGTTCGTGATAATGAAGTTATTCAAGCATGCAACGAGCATTATATTTCCATGATATTCACTAGCATGAGGCATTTCAGGCACTAGGATTTTTTTATAATGAATACAAGGCTGTGGTACAGCGTTCCCAAACAGGCAGGTTGTGTGAAAATTAGTGAAATGCTCGATATTTTCTCAACCCCCTCTAAATCCCCCTATTTAGGGGGAGAATCTATCTTCTTTTGCTATAGGAATTTCCCTTCCCCTTCGATAGGGGGAAGAGTTGAGGATGGGGGTAATTATAATTTAAAGAAATCGTTTTCACAAAGTCTGGATGTTTGGGAACAAGAGATAAATATGATGTTTAAAACAAGAAATTGTGTGGTATCTGGAACAAAAAAATCTATAACCAAACCCTCCAAAATATACTTGTTCCCAAACCCCTGTTTGGGAACACAACATAGTTATGCGAAGTAGATATAAATTTTCTGAAGTTTCAGGTCATTTGTATTTTCTTACATGGACAGTTGTTGGTAAAATACAGGTTTTCATGGATTCAAAATATTGTGATATTATCATAGATAATTTCAAATTTTACAGGAATAATAAAAAACTCAAAATATTTTTCTATGTAATAATGGACCACCATATTCACGTAATCCTATCTCATCCAAGCGGTATTGAAATGATTGTTCAAAATATAAAAGGTTTTATTGCTAAAGAGGTAATTGCTCTTCTGAAAGAGGGGAAAAAGAATGAAATTTTGGATTTATTAAAAATATTCAAGAAACCATATAAAAAAAATTCTACTTATCAATTCTGGCAGGAGGGTAGTCATCCTAAGTTGATCAATTCAATGAATATGCTGAACCAGAAAATCAATTATATTCACCTGAATCCGGTTAAGCGGGGATTTGTTACTGAACCAGAAGATTGGTATTATTCAAGTGCTCGTAATTTTGCAGGGGAAAATAATCCATTTAAGGTTGATGAGCTAGAATTATGATGACATTTGCAGCGTTCCCAAACGGGGGTTTGGGAACGAGAGATTATATGGTATTCGAGAACGAGAGATAATAGGGTGTTGGTAACAAGAGATAAATATGATGTTTAAAACAAGAAATTTGATGGTGTCTGGAACAAAAAAATCTATAACCAAACCCTCTAAAATATACTTGTTCCCGAACCCCTGTTTGGGAACACATAATTGATAATACTCATGAATCCCAACATAAATAATTTACCAAAGCTTATTGTCATATGCGGTCCGACCGGAGTGGGGAAAACTTTATTTGCATTGCAACTTGCAGAAAAACTCTCTGCCGAGATCATTTCTGCGGATTCGCGCCAGATATATAAATATATGAACATCGGCATTGCAAAACCTACTCCAGAAGAAGTGGCCCGAGTTCCCCATCACCTGATTGATATTATCGCACCAAATCAGAAATTTACTGCAGGCGAGTTTGTCAAAAGAGCTGATACAGCAGTTTCCGAAATCAACAAAAGCAAGCATATTCCTTTTATAGTTGGTGGAACTGGATTCTATATCAAATCTTTATTATTTGGATTGTGCAAGATCCCTCCAATTTCTGCAACCATCAGAAATAAACTTAAACTGGAAGTTGAAGGAAATGGAGCTCAGGCACTTCACCAGATGCTGAAAGAGGTTGATCCAATTGCAGCACAAAAGATCGAACCCAATGATGGGAATCGTATCGTGAGAGCTCTCGAAGTCTACCATGAAACAGGAATACCAATTTCATCTTATTGGCAAAGGGATGCGCTTGAGCAACGTTATCAGCATTTCACGATTTTTCTAAATGAAGAGCGCTCTATTTTGTATAAAAAAATAAATACCCGGGTTGATAGGATGATGCAAAATGGCTTGTTTGATGAATTCAAACATCTGCTTGAAATGGGATATACAAGTAGTGATCCGGGTATGAATTCACTTGGCTACAAAGAATTCTTTGATCATGTTAACGGATTTCAGGACTGGCACGCAACCGTCGAGCTCATAAAACAGCATATGAGAAATTATGCAAAAAGACAGCTCACATGGTTCGGTAAACAGGAAATACATTTGACAATTTCTCCGTCGGAGCTTACTATATTTGATATAGAAAATCAAATAATGGAGTTTCTGGGACACAATGAAGCATGTCGCAATAGTTAATAATTTTAAAATCTATCATAATGATTATAAAGCGGAATTATATCAGCTTTTGAAAGAGCATAATGTGGAGAAACCCACTAAGCAGCTTAAGGAAACAGCCATAAACAACCTGGTCGATGCCTGTCTGCTTATGGACGAATCTAACAAATGCGATATCTGCATCGATGAAAGCTCAGTACATTTCCAGTTCCAGGAGATCCAGAGCAAGTATGGATCTCACGAAGACTTCATTAAAGACCTTGCGGAATCCAATATTTCAGTAGATAAATTATTAGAAAATATTGGGAACAGGCTTCGGATCAAGGAATATATTAAACGAGAATTTTTGGATTCTGCTGACATCGAACCTGAACGGATCCATGAATTTTATAAAAGCCATAAAGAGCAGCTCCAGTATCCGGAACGTGTCCGAATTCATCACATATTGATCAGCAACAGAGATCCAAATGCTTTTAACAAGCTGGAAGAAGTGAGCAAGAAATTATATGAGAATGAAGATTTCTGCAATATTGCCAATGATTACTCCGAATGCCCCAGTGCAAAGAAGAGTGGTGATCTCGGTTTCATCAAACGGGGCGATCTGGTTGAGGAACTGGAGGATGTCATCTTCACCATGAATAAAGATCAAGTAGCCGGACCCATCCCAACGGATTTCGGCTATCATTTTGTGAAATTAGTTGAGAAAGAAGAAAAACGTGTCCCATCATATGATGAGATTAAGGATTCGTTGAAAAAACAGCTTGAAAAAATCACTGGAGAACTCGAATTATTACACTGCATCAGGAAACTGAGAAGCAAAGCAAAAATAGAAATATTATTCGATCAACTATGAGAATCCAAAGGGTTTTCCTCCTCATCCTTGATGGGGTTGGTGTGGGCGCATTACCCGATGCAGCTCAATACCACGATGTGGGAAGCAATACATTATCAAACACAGCAAAGCAAGTTCACGGCCTTAATATGCCGAATCTTCAGAAATTAGGACTGGGGAATATCATCCGTATCAAAGGTGTTCCCGCAGAGGAAAATCCTCTTGGAGATTTCGGAAAAGCGATTGAGGTTTCTGCAGGAAAGGACAGCACTACCGGGCATTGGGAGATTATGGGTGTCATAAACGAATATCCTTTCCCAACGTATCCGCCAGCTGGCGGATTTCCAAAAGAAGTGATCGATGCCTTCATCGAAAAGACGGGCTGTGAAGGAGTGCTTGGTAACAAAGCTGCCTCCGGCACGGAAATCATAAATGAGCTTGGGGAAGAGCATCTGAAAACCGGTTTTCCGATTGTGTATACCTCAGCGGATAGCGTATTTCAAATCGCAGCTCATGAAAAGATTTATCCATTAAAAAAATTATATAAAATGTGCGAAGTTGCCCGAAACGAGATTCTGATCGGTAAACATCGGGTTGGAAGAGTTATAGCCCGTCCTTTTATCGGGGATAATAATAAAAATTTTCAACGTACCGGAGCTCGGAAAGATTTTTCTGTAAATCCTCCTTCACAAACGGTCATGGATTTACTCACAGCTCATGATATTCCTGTTATTGGAGTTGGGAAAATCGAAGATCTTTTCAACTTTCAGGGAATTACAGAATCGATTCACACACCTCACAATCAGGAAACGATGGATATGATCCTGTCCTACTGCGAGCAAATCGGCAAGGGACTTATTTTTGCTAATTTGCCTGATTTCGATACTCTTTGGGGACACCGAAATAATTTCAAATCATTTGCTTCCGGGTTAGAAAAATTCGATAGCTGGCTTCCTCAATTATTTGACAGGCTTACGGAAACAGATGTAATCATGATCACGGCTGATCACGGTTGCGATCCTACAACAAAAAGTACAGATCACTCCCGTGAATACGTCCCGATCTTGGTATATGGGAAAAGTATCAAAAGTGGTATTGATATTGGTGTTCGAAAAACTTTTGCAGATATCGGCGCCACAATTGCTGAAATGTTCCAGATAAAAGGTACCGGTAAAGGAACTGGTTTCTGGGACTTAATCAAGTGAGGTATAAAAATGAGGAAATATATTTTCCTGCTTATCATGCTTTTGGTTCTCACCTCCTGCATTTTCGAATATACGGAAAATGGAGATACTGACGAAGACCTCGAAAAAATAAGACAGGTATTTCTTAATATTTTTGATGAGTTCACCATGTTCGATGTTGATGGAGTTATGGAATATTTCAGCTCAGACTTTTTGAACGATGGCGTAGATTTTTTTGAAGAACGGAATATTTGGTATGACCGGATTAATGTTGGTGCTTCAGTTGAGATCTTGTCTTATGCAGGTATTCAGATAAGCGGTGACTATGCCTTTGTTTCCTTTACGATAGAATATAATGGAGTGGAATATTCAGTACCTCTGGATGGTGTATTTACGGATCTTGTCTATTTCAAAAAGTTCGGTGACGAGTGGAAGGTTTATGGAAATCAGCAGGAGTACGGTAGCACGTATTCAATAGATGTTGACACCAATCCAAATGGTGCAAGTCTCTATCTGAACGGCATTAAACTTGATTATACCACACCTTATACTATGAATAATTTATCTGAAGGAAATTATATAGTTGGTATATACCTGAAGGGCTATAATGAAATATGGAAAGAACTCTATCTTTCTGCTGATACCACAATGTATTACCAATTAGAATTACCCTCTTATCCGATACCAAAATTTTTTATTGATAATCCTCATGAAGGAGACATTATTGAAGACGATGTTTTTTTCCTTTTAGGACATGTGAACAATTTCGAGGGTTCATATGCGATACTGAACATGAATGGAGCGGAGCAGACTGTTGAGATTGATGGGTTCGGAGATTTTCATACATACATAGATATTTACAACCAGACAAATACTTTTTATCTTAGAGCAACGAATTCATCTGGAAATACAGGTATTTCAGATGATATAACTGTGTATGAGGGTGTTGATAATTAAAATTGTTTGGACTGGTTTGGACTGGACTTCACAACGGATTTATCCGTGGCGGAGTTCAGAACAAAATTGGTAAGGATCAAGAAGGTAGATTCCCATTTTCATGGTAATGACATTTTTTTTTTACGATTGGCTTTAACTTCTATCCGCTTTGAGTACTGCAAGAAAAGCTTCCTGAGGAATACTGACCTGCCCGATCTCCTTCATACGTTTCTTGCCTTTTTTCTGCTTTTCCAACAATTTTCTTTTACGTGTGATATCCCCGCCATAACATTTCGCAGTCACATTTTTTCTTAATGCATTTATAGAGCTTCTTGCAATGATCGTGCCGCCGATCGCTGCTTGAATAGCAATTTTGAAAAGATGCCGCGGAATTATACCGGAAAGCTCTTCCGTGATACTTTTTCCCCATAAATATGCTTTATCTTTATGAGTTATGAAAGACATTGAGTCAATCCGGTTGCCATTCACAAGTATATCAACTTTTACCACATCCGACCGTCTATGTTCTTTATATTCGTAATCAAATGATGCGTAGCCGCGGCTTACAGATTTGAGTTTATCATAGAAATCAAAAAGGATCTCGATAAGAGGAAATTCATATTTGATACATACTCTATCCTCATCAATATATTCCAGATTTTTCTGTATGCCTCGGCGTTCCTGGGCAAGGTGCATGATATTGCCGATATACTCACTCGGAACGAGGATCTCGCATGACATAATTGGTTCTTCTATATAATGAATAGTGGCTTCATCAGGCATTTGTGATGGATTATCAATATGAACTTCTTTATCATTGTTTAGCTTTACTATGAATTCGACACTTGGAGTGGTTGAAATAATCGGGATATCATATTCACGATTGATACGTTCCTTAAATATTTCCAGATGAAGCATACCGAGAAATCCGCATCGAAAGCCAAACCCCAAAATTGCAGAATTTTCCGGCTCATAAATAAGTGAGGTGTCATTCAATTGGAATTTTGCAAGAGCATCTCTCAGATTGTTGTAGTCAACACCGTCAAGTGGATAGATACCGCTGAATACCATTGGTTTTGGATTTTTAAAATCAGGCAGGGCAACTTGTGCTGGAGCTTTTGCCAGTGTGATCGTATCTCCCACCTTGGCTTCCCGCACACCTTTTATGCCAGCAATGATATATCCCACTTCGCCGAAATCCAATTTTTTACACGGCTCCATCTTAAGAGAAAAATAACCTATATCCTCAACTTGATATTTATTGTTTGTCGAATACAGGAGTATTTCATCCCCTTTCTCGAGCGATCCGTCAAAAAGACGAATATGAACTACAACACCGCGGTATTGGTTGTATTGTGAGTCGAATATAAGTGCTCGGGTTTCATTTATTTCAGAATGTGGAGGAGGAACTTTCTCGATCACTTCTGCAAGGATTTCCTCTATACCAATACCTTCTTTTGCACTTGTTGCAAGAACTTCTTCATCAAAAACACCAAGCAGATTTGCCAGTTCATGCCTTCTTCTCTCCACGTTTGCTGCAGGAAGATCAATTTTATTGATCACTGGGATTATCTCCAGGTTGTAATCCAGCGCAATATAGAGGTTGCTCAATGTCTGCGCTTCGATACCCTGAGTGGCATCAACCAGAAGGATAGCTCCCTCGCAAGCCGCAATACTTCTCGAAACCTCATAGGAAAAGTCTACATGCCCGGGAGTATCTATAAGATTCAGTATATATTTTTCACCGTTCAATTCATAATTCATTCTGATAGGATGCGCTTTTATGGTTATACCGCGTTCCCTCTCCAGATCCATGTCATCAAGAATTTGATCTACAGTATGTTTTTCCACAGTATGGGTGAGCTCCAGGAATCTGTCTGCAAGCGTTGATTTTCCATGGTCGATGTGTGCGATTATACAAAAGTTGCGAATATTTTCTCTTATCATAAATTAGAACTCATTTTAGGAATTTATTTATATCCAAAAATTTTATGTGTAATTAATTTCATCAAGATAAAAAAAAAGTTGACGAAGTTTTTTGAGAATTGAATGAATAAGAATTACGTTAATTGAAATTGTTTTAAAGATTCATTTTGACTCGAACATGTGCAATGAATGGGATATTAGCTTCTTTGGTAGGTATCATCGAATTCGATGAATTTTGTATTAATCATAAAAAAATGGAGTAACAAATATGAAAAAAATTCTCTTGCTTTTAGTTATTGGTATTTTTGCTGCTACTTTTGCACATGCAGATGCTCTTGTCGTTGATCACGACTTGAGTGAGGGCGGATACACTGACTGCTGGCCTTATTATGAGACAGCACTCATTGCAAACGGTATTACCTATACCTATTTTCAGGTTCAAACTGATTTGCTTACACCGGATCTTACCACTATGCAAATGTACGACTGCATAATCTGGTTCAGCGGAGAATGCTGGGGTTATTACGTAGATGACTGTATGACACCCGCTTCAGAAGCTAAGGTGGCAAGTTATCTTGATGGTGGTGGTTCTCTATTCTTTTCTGGACAGGATTACCTTTGGGCTTCTTATCCAACTGCAGGTACTTTGTCTGCTGGTCAATTCCCATATGACTATCTTGGTCTTGCTTCTGTAAGCCAGGACGTATGGATTGTTGAAGTACCGGATGTTGCAAGTGTTTCAGGTATTACCGGTTCTTGTGCACAAGGTTATACTTTTACAGCATCTGATATTTTCACAACAGATAAAGACGGTTTGTTTATTGACGAGATTCTCGGCTATACAACAGATGCAATGGCGCTTTTCCAGATTGATAGTCCTTCCCCAGTAGGTAATTGTGCTGTTCAGAAAGACACCGGCGTATTCAAGTCAATCTTCACCACTCTTTCGTTTGCAGCAATTGATGATCCTACAACTGCCAATGCCCTTTTCGGCGATATGTATGACTGGTTAGTTGGTGGCGGAGCATCCGCAGATATTGGTACTGTTGTAATGAAATCAATTACCAATTCACCAAATCCTTTTGCACAAAGCACGACCTTCAGTTTCTCTTTGAAAGAAGCTGCACATGTGTCTGTTGAGGTCTATAACATCAAAGGACAGCTTGTGAAAAATCTTTCAAATAAAGATATGATTGCTGATATCCATTCTGTAACATGGAACGGAACTGATAATACTGGTAATGAAGTTCCCACAGGTGTATATTTCACCAGAATCGTTACTGATGACGTAGATAATATTCACAAAGTGATGGTAATTCGTTAAGAAATTTGTAAAAGTCTGTTAAGCCCGAGGAGTTTTCTTCGGGCTTTTTTTATGTTCGTTTGAACCGTTTTTTCAGTTCCTCAAAAGTAATTTCAATTATTGTTGGCCTACCATGCGGACAGAAAAAGGGATTATTTCACAGGGCAAGCACGAACTAACCCCATCCCGATATATCGGGACTACGAAGGGTGAACTCGTTTTCTTAACTTAACGACCTTGGTCGGTCTCGGCGCCCAGACGGAAAGGTCGTTCTACGCCTCGCGTCCGCTGATACGGACCATACCTGAGTAGTTAGACTTGATTAAATACTTTATTTTTCCAAAGCTGCCTTTAGATTTCTCTTTGTTCCTTCCGAGTTTGGCCATATTTTTAGAGACATCCGAAAATGTGAAATTGCATTTTGTAAATCATCTTTCATAAAGTATGCGCATCCAATGTCATGATGAATTTTTGCAAGTTCTATATCTTTATCAAGCATCTTTTGAAATATAGTGGAATCGTAACGCTTCTGGAGTTCTTCGGAATCTGCTTTCAAAAGTAGTCCATTTATTATTTCCCTAATTTCGGGATAATCAGAATATGTATGAAGCCCTTTTTTTAATATAATTTTATAGCATATTTTTAGAGTTAATTTATTATTTAGTGCTTTCTGAAAAGCTTTAATTGCGAGGTCCCATTCTTTCCTTTTTATATGAAGTTTTCCAATTTTGTTGTATGAATTAAATGCAAAAGGAGCCGTTTCTGCCGATTTTGTGTAACATTCTATAGCTTCATCTATTTGACCAGTATTTTCGTAAATCTCTCCAAGATTATAATAAATCACATTGATATATTCCGAGTTTTGTTTAAGAAAATTTTTAAAGATAAAAATTGCCTTATCATATAATTTCATTTGTGAGTAAGTTATAGCAAGATTTATATGTGCTCCATCCATGTTGGGTTGAATTTTCAGAGCCTGAGTATATGCAGATACAGCTGTGCTATAGTTTGCATTTTTGAAACCGTAATCTCCCATATCCTTGTAATTTTGTGCTTCAATATTTTTACCGGGAGTTGAAATACTTTGAAGCCATATTGGACGAATTAAGGAAATAACTCCAAAAGCAATAAGTAATCCCCAAATAGCAACTATGCAATATCTGATTACTTTATCTTCAGTTTGTGATGTCTTTTTTACTCTTCTCTGAAATCTACGTTTCTTATCAGGAATTGTGAATAATATACAGGACACTATAACCTTTCTTTTTTAGTTCATTAAATCTTTCGCATGCTTCCTTGTTCTTTAGAATTATGATTTGAAGAGGAAGTTTTGTTTTTGGGTTGAATACGAACTGTGCTTCCTTGTCTTCAGGGAAGCCCTTGCCTCCTTTTCCATCGCTACCGCTTCCGATAAGAAGGATATCTTTTGAAAGAGGATAGATGGTATTGTATTTATCAGGATTGATAAAATAAGTTTTTTTATCTACCAGTCTGAAAGTGCCATTTGGATATATCATAATATCAAAATATGGAATAGGAATCCCTTTGTAAACTATAAGTCCTTTAGTATTATAAATAATATTTCCGTTATAGTATTTGATAAAGAAGAAGCTCTGGAAGGCTACCAGAATTATCGCTATAGATATAAATATGTTGCGATATACTTTCTTTTGAGAGTTATGAAAGACAAGAAAGAAGATGAGAAAAACTCCTATGGACAATAAAATGGCAACAGATAAATATTTTTTATTGGAAAGTATAGAACTAATTAGTAGAAAAAGATAAGCAAAAACCACTTCTAAAAAAAGTAGTGAAAAAGGATTTTTCAAATAATCCCTAACCTTTTTCTGCCGTAGTTTCCAACCATTTCTGGTTATTTGCCCACTCTCAATGACAAAGAAAACTACAACCATTCCCATTATTGTGCCCCAGGCATCCTTGGCAACATCGCATATATCAAATATACGGCTGGAAATAAAAATTTGGATAGTTTCATCAAATGCTGAGACAGAAAGTGCTGTAATAAATGTGGACAGAATAATCCATTCTGATGGCAGTTCTTTCTCCTTTAAAAATCTATATATTATATACGCAAAAATTCCATATGCAATGTAATGCCAGTTATGTTGTAATTCATAAAATTTATGATGAAAATAATAATCTGTGGAATGCTGTCCTAAAATCACCATTAGAATGACAACAATGCAAGCGAAAATGCGGAAATGAGTTATCTTATGACGAAAAACTACAAGAATAGCAATAACAAAAATGATGGCGATTGCCAAAATATATGGTACTTCTAACTTCCAAACATTAAAAGACAAATCGGAAGCCATTCCGATTGCTTGTTGCAAATAGTTTTGTATTAGTAAAAAAGGAGTAGCAATAAGAAGCAGAGAATATAAGACAAGATTGATACCAGAAAAATAGGGTGAATGTACATTTCTTTTCATAAGTTATATCCAATTGAACAACTAATTATTTTTTAATAAATAAACAGATGAACAAATAATTTCATTTTTAATAGGATCAAATCCGCTTGAAGCGTTTCCTTAATTCATCAAATGATATTTCTATAATTGTTGGCCTACCATGCGGACAGAAAAAGGGATTCTTGCAGGCAAAAAGCCGATTAATGAGTTCAAGCATTTCCTTTTTACTCAATTTGTGATGAAGCTTGATGGATGCATGGCAGGCATAGGATTTCGCAAGTGTATCCCGAAAATCTCCTTCAGGAGAAAACTCTTCCTCTATCTGTTTGAAAATCTCAACGAGTATATCTCCCTTTTTCCATTCCTGAAGATCTTTGGGGATCTCTTCAACTATGATCGAATTACCACTGAAAACCTTTATTTTAAAACCAACCTTCACGAACATTTCCCGGTATTCTTCGATATAATCCGGAATTATCTTCTGCAAATGCTTTGGCAAATCGATCACAAGAGGGAAGAGAAGCTTCTGACCTTCCAATCCCTTTTCATTGTGCTCAAGTCTGTACTTGATCTTCTCATATTGGACCCTCTCATGAGCTGCATGCTGATCGACGATGAGCATCCCGCTTTTTATTTCAACAACGATAAAAGAATTATCTATTTGCCACGGGTTTACAATTTCCGATTCGATGATCTTATTTTTATTTTTTATTACATTATCTTCAAATAAATACGCAAGCTGCACATCTTTTCTATATTTTGTGAAAAGATCTGTGCGCGGATCTTGTTTCCCGGAAGGACCAATGTGGAGAGAAGTTTTATGCTGCGAATCTTGATCTCCGGTCGTATGAGCTTGATCAAGTCCGGATTGTACCGCATTATCCTGATGAAGCTCAGCATATTTCTGTCGTTCATAATCAAGTAAGGAGTTGGTGAGAGAAGTTTTAATAAAATTAAATATTATTCGTGAATCCTTGAAGCGAACTTCAGTTTTGGTGGGGGATACATTCACATCAAGCAGATTTCCGGGAAGCTCAAGCAAAAGTATATACAGAGGGAGCTGATTTTTAAGCAGAGTCTTCTTGGTGAAGGGTTCGTAGGCTTTTTTTATCGCGCTATAAATAATTTTATCACTGATATATCTTTCATTAATATATAAATAATGAATCTTCTGCCATTCCGCATCCTCATGATATGAACCGATGAACCCCTGTAATTTGAGTCCCTCTTGAGAAGTCTGCACAGGAATCACATTATTTTTGAAGAAGTTATCCCCAAAGATTTCTACGATGCGTTTTTCTAGGAATTCCACTTTGGGGTAATTCAAAATTTCTCGATTATTATGAACAAGTTTGAAGCTGATATCATGATGAGTGCAGGCAAGGTGTTGAATAGTACGTGTGATATGCTGCATCTCAGTTTGGGTGGTTTTCAGAAATTTTTGACGCGCAGGCACATTCATAAAAAGATTCTTCACTCTAATTGTTGTACCGGATGTACTACCTGTTTGTGATACATCCTGAATATCTCCGCCTTTGATGCGAATGAAAGTTGCAGGTTCGTTCTTCTCATTTTGCGGCAACGAGATAATTTCCATATTAGAAACCGATGCAATACTTGGAAGCGCTTCCCCACGGAAACCAAGTGTAGAGATGTTTTGAATGTCATCCAAAGAATAGATTTTGCTTGTTGCATGACGTTCCAATGAGAGCAGTGCATCATCTCTGGACATACCGCTTCCATTATCGATTACTTCAATGAGTTTCTTGCCGCCGTCTTCAATGTTAATAACGATTTTCGTTGGATTTGAATCAATGGCGTTTTCAACCAATTCCTTCACCACAGAAGCGGGTCTTTCAATGATCTCACCGGCAGCAATGTGGTTTATTACTTTTTCATCTAATATTTTAATTCGACTCATAGGATCTCATTCAATTTTTATATGCAAAGAGATAATTATATTTTCTCGGTCAAGAATTTTCAGTTGACAAGATTTTTTTATTTAAAAAATTTTACACATATTAATCGAATCGTCATTATGGTCATAAATAAAAAATCACTATAGGATTGATGAAATATACTATGATTTTTAATTTAAAAAAGAATTGTTCTATATTTAGTTAACGGTCAATTTATATAAATTGATTTATGTTTAAAATTCTGAGCAAGTCGAATAAATTGCAAAATTATAAATTATCTATAAATTACGTTTAAATGGCGAGTTGCCTATCACAAAAACTGATTGAGAGTTTAGAATTTTATATAGTTCTTGACAAATGTTATTTTATTGGATTTATTGTCCAAAAATTCAATATGAACAATGATATATTGTTGAAGTGAAATATATGGCTTGTCAAAGAAATTTATTTTAATTGAACTAAAAATATAAAATTATATATAGGAGAAAAAGTGAAATTAAAATTTATCGGATTTATTTTAATTGGAATGATATGCATATCATCTCCGTTATTAGCTCAATGGCAACCACCAGTCAATGCAGGAGGTGGTGTTAATAGTAGTGTGGCTGATAATTCACCATGGCTTAATGCTACGGGAGATACTCTTTATATAGGTTCTTTCAGAAGTGGCGGATTGGGTTCTATGGATATATGGAAATCTAATATTCGGAGTAATATCTGGCAACCTGTTATAAATGTAGGAAGTCCTGTTAATACAAGTTCTCTAGAAATATCACCTTGTTTATCACCTGATGGAAATTCTATTTACTTTTCTTCAATTCGATCTGGTGGAATGGGCGGTTTTGACATATGGGTAAGCCATAAGATAGATGGTGATTGGGGAACGCCGGTTCCAGTAGCAGAAGTAAATAGTGTCAATAATGATTTCCATCCATTCATTACCAGCGATGGACAGAAATTGTATTTGTCTTCAGAAAGACCGACTGGTATAGGGGGAGAAGATATTTATGTTTCAACATTAGTTGGCTCTACTTGGTCTTCACCTCAATTAATCCCCGGTAATGCGAATACAATTGATGATGAAGCACATCCATCTATAACAGCGGATGGGCAAAAAATGTATTTCTCATCCACTAGAAGTGGCGGAATAGGCGCATCAGATATATATGTTTCTAACTGGAGCGGAGGTGAATGGTCTACAGCAACGAACTTAGGACCTGTTGTTAATTGTGGAGATACAGACCAATGGCCAGCTATATCAGGAAGCGGAACCCAATTAGTCTTTGTATCCCAAAGAGCTGGTGGTTTCGGTAATTTTGATATTTGGGAAACGAATTATTTGAGTACTAATTCACTCTACGGCACTGTGGATCTTAGCGATAATCCACCGGATCTTTCAGGAACAATAGTTGCCGTCGGAAATGTTATTGATATAACAGATGTATTAGGTCAATATGAATTAAACGAGGTTCCTCAAGACACATTAACTTTTGTTGCCTTTAGGGCGGGATATGAACCTTTTGATACATTATTGGTAAACCCGAATGGAGAGCTTAATATCACGCTTTATCCCGGTTCGAATCCCACATCGTTTTTTGACAATTTTGAAGACGGTATGTGTAATTGGTACGGTAGTTGGTCATTAACAGATGAGACATCATACTCAGAAAGTCATAGCTTAACGGACTCTCCATATTCCGATTATCCTCCCAACCAAAATACGATCCAAACACTTGGTCAAGGTATTGATCTATCACAATTTCAATCTGCTGAAATTACATGCTGGACAAAATATGAACTCGAAGAAAGTTTTGATTATGTATATTTAGAGGCATCGGTAGATTCCGGTATCACATGGTCACAAATAGATGAGTTTAACGGAATACAGACTGCATGGACATTAGAAAATATCGATATTGGTTTTTTTGCCGGGAATGAAGATGTTTTATTTAGATTTAGACTCTATTCCGATGGTGCTATAGAATATGATGGAATTTATGTAGATGACTTTATGGTTCAAGGATCTTATGTTGATACGACACCACCCTTAATATTACATATTCCATATCCCGATACATTAAGCTGGCTTGAAGATGAAAATATAGTTATTTCAGCCGAAATCACTGACATATCGGGAGTACAAGAAGCAATTCTCTATTATTCTCTTGATAACGATCCATTGTTTATCGAAGTGTTGCCATTCGACATTGTTGGAGATATGTACTATTTCACGATACCATTTCAAGAAGCTGGCACATGGGTTGATTATTATATTAGCGCAACAGACAATGCAACTCCACCAAATAGTGGGGATAGTGAAACATTTGGTCATATATTTGGAATAATTCTTTATTATGATGATGATAATTTTGAATACATATATTCATTTTCTAGTACTGATAAAATTGCTGTACATTTTTCACCCGATGTCCAAAATTATCTTGCTAGTCTGTTTTTCAATTTCTATACTGATCCCTCCAATCCGTTAGATACAGTTGATGTTTATATTTGGAAAAATTTAAATGGAATGCCTACTACTGTAGAATTAGGACCAATACCGGTTTACCCAAGTAATACATCTAGTACTCCACATGCTTGGACATTAGTTGATTTGAGATCTTATCATTTTCAACTTAATGAAGATTTTCAAGCAGGTTGTGAATTCAGAAGCTCATATCCTGTTATCCTTGGCGACAGTCCCGGAATTACTGATCGTTCTCGTGTATGGTACGGAGCTACTTGGGAAGCTGCGGCGTGTGATTATTATATTAGAGCAGTCATAGGTCAATATGCAGTTTCAACTGATATTGGGAATGATCAAGCCTCTTTGTATAACCTTAGATTTTCCCCAAATCCCTTTAGAAATTCATGCCAAATATCATTTTCTCTATTTCAACCTGAAAAAGTTAAAATCTCCTTATATAATATTCGGGGACAGAAAGTGGCAACCATCATTGATGGCACGAAAGAAACCGGCATTCATACAGTACAATGGGATTCAACAAATCTGTCTAGTGGTGTGTATTTTCTGAAATTTAAAGCAGAGAATGAGTCACAAGAATACGACTCTATTAAAAAGATTTTGTTGTTGAAATAATAAAATTAACTTAAATATTAATGAAAACAAAAATGTTAATGTCGAAAATAGGTTACCAGCCTTTTTTTAGGATACAATTTTATATGGCTGGAGTTTTAATCCCGAAGCATACTCGGGATATCCATTATGTTACTTTCGTAAGTAGGGAACCTGGGATATAGTCTTATGGCAATCTCTCAGAATACTTGTTTTATTATATTTACTTATCAATTAATTAAAAAATTAATCCTTTTATTAGGAGGAAAACAATGAAAAAGGTTATTTTAATCTTTGTGATTATGTTATTAACTTTCTCAATCGCTAATGCAGAATGGGTCGTTGAAGAAGGTTTTGAAGGTACCTTTCCACCTACCGGATGGACTTTAGAATCTGCTTCAGCTAAAAATTGGGTACAAGATAATTGTGTCCTTCATGGACCTGGTTCTGCGTATGCAGGAACTTATGCGGCAATGTATAACAACTATAGCTACTCATCAGGTAGCTCAGGTTCAATGACTACAACTACCTTTGATGTTAGTACTCTTACATCTCCCCAATTAGATTTCTACTGGTGGAATGATGATTATGCCAGTAATCCTGCTAAACTAGTTCTTTATACTTCAAATGACGGTGCTACATTCACTCCTATTGATACTCTTGATGTATGTCAAAGTGGTGGTTGGGTTAATTATAATGTTGCCTTAGATGCTGCTGTTACACATATTAAGTTAACTGGTATTAGTGACTACGGTATACAAAATACCTTTATAGATAACTTCAAAGTTGGACAACCAGCTCCGTATGACGTTGCTGTTAATCAGCTTACACCGAATGCTGCAATTATTGAAGGTGAATCCTTTAATTATTTTATTGAAATTGTAAATGCTGGTTTGAATAATGATACTTATGATCTCACTGCAACGGGTGGAACATGGACTTATGAAATCCGTGATAATAATGATGTAGGTGTTATATCAAGTATTGCTATTAATGCAGGTGAAGCAGATACCGTTATTCTCAAAGTTACTGCTCCTGCTTCAAAAGATATTACTGATGTTGAAACATTTACTGCTACTTCACAAGCAGATCCAACAGTCTTTGACAGTATTGATGTAACGACAACCGCATATGCACCATTAGCGAATTTATTTGAAGATTTTGAAGGATGTGTTTCTCCTGACCTACCCGAAAAATGGTCAAAGATTGTAGAATCTACAAGTAATTCTGCACATGTGAAATCTTACAGCTCTGCTACTTATGCACATTCCGGAACTCAGATGGCTAAGATGTATAATTATAACGATACTGCTGCAGAACTTCTACTTATTACTCCCGCACTTGATTCCGGTACTCTTGGTGGTAAATTGAAATTCTGGGCACGCAGCGGTAGTACACAAAATTTAATTATTGGTACTATTACCGATCCTACCGATCCAACAACCTTTGTGCCAATTGAAACTTTCGAGGTTACCACTACGTATCAGCAGTTTGGGTATGACGTAAACCTTGCAAAAGGAACGGGTTACGTAGCATGGAAACATGCGCTGGATGGCACCTTTGACTCAGATTATATCGACGATGTTGAATGGTTTCAAACACTACCTTATAATGTTGCGTTAAATCAACTTACACCCGATGGCGTGATCATAGAAGGTAATTCATACAATTACTTTATGCAGATAAGCAATAATGGAATTAATGACGATACCTATGACCTTACCGTAACTGGTGGAGCATGGGCATATGAGATCAAAGATAAGGATGATCTTGGTGTTATTTCATTCATTGACATTACTGCTGGCGCAAGTGATACAGTAATCGTGAAAGTTACTGCCCCCTCAACAAAAGACATTTCTGATATGGTGACCTTTACTGCGACATCTCAGGGCGATCCCTTGATATTCGCTTGTGATGATATCACGACAAGCGCTTATATACCCTATCTTACACTCTTTGAGAACTTTGATGCATGTGTCGCACCTGCGCTTCCACCTAAATGGACAGCAATAGTGCAGACCACAAGCACCTATCCGTATGTGTACACGTATTCAAGTGCAACCTATGCCTATTCCGGCTTGATCAGTGTAAAGATGTACAATTCAAGCGATTCTGTTGCAGAACTACTCCTTGTTACTCCTGCTCTGCAAACAGGTGTATGGGGTAATATCATTACTGCAATGGTTCGCTCGAGCTCAGGTAATCAGGACATCTTGGTTGGAACGATGACAGATCCTAATGATCCTTCAACGTTCTCACTTGTCCAGAGTTTCCCTGTAACAGGCACGTACACAGAGATCGCATGCCAGATCGATTTTGCAAAATCGAGTGGTTATGTTGCTTTCAAGCATGCCAATAATGGAACCTATGATTACTACTATATCGATGATGTAGCTTGGGTTGAGATCATTCCAGAACCTTATATGGTCATTGACGAAACCGAACATGACTTTGGGATGGTTGATCAGGGTACGGTCGATACATGGGATGTAACGATTTATAATGATGGATATGGAACACTTTACTTCAATGGAGCAACAGTGAATCCGCCATTCTCAGTTACCTACCCCGACTCAATTGAACCTCTTTGCAATGATATTGCTACAGTTACACTTGATGCCACAACAATCGGTATGTATCTTGATGTTCTTGAATTCCATACCAACGCAATTCAGGACTCCACAATTGACCTGAGCGTTATCGTGAAAGGTGCTGATTATGTGATGGAAGGATTTGAAGCCCTGGAATTCCCACCATTTGGTTGGAGCAATCCAGACAATTATTGGAGGAGATTTACTAATAATGCTTACGAAGGTGATGGATATGCAAGAGTAAGTTGGTATCATGAAGATGATGCAATCCTTTACTCTCCTCACTTGATCATAGAAACAGGAGATATTATAAGCTTCTATTGGATTAATGCTAATCTCTATGATGGCAAGGATGGTAAAGTTAATGATGCTGACATTACTTATTTTGAAATATCCAATGACGGCACAAACTGGGAAGTATTGGCTACTTTGAATCCTGATGAAGTGATGACTGAATATGAATTTGTTTGTGTTGCTGTACCAGATGATTATATTGGTATTAATGCTGAAGTAAGATGGAGACATGTAACTGAGAATACTGGTGAATCCCGTGGTGTAGGGCTTGATAATGTGATGTTACCACCACCTTATCTTGCTGTAAACTTCGCACTTGATCCTTATTCTCAATCTGATTATAATTCTATAGGAGAAACTGTTGCATATGATATTGATGTTTATAATACAGGTATTCAAGCAGACCGCTATTACATTTCTCTTGTAGGTTCAAAAATCCGTGGTAAAGATGTAGAAGACTTTGAAAGTGATGACGGCGGATATGTTGGAACTGGTCTATGGCAATGGGGCAGCCCAACATCCGGTCCTGGAAATGCACATTCCGGTGTAAATGTTTGGGCTACTAATCTATCTGGCGATTATGAAGCTAGTTCAAATTATACCTTAGACAGCCCAGAAATTACAATTGGAAGTGATGATCCCACACTGTCATTCTGGCATTGGTATGATACTGAAGCGTCATTTGACGGTGGGAATGTAAAAATTTCTACTGATGGTGGTGCTACATGGATTGTTATCGAACCCGTTGGAGGATATCCTGGTACATCAAACTCATCTAATCCTTTGTACCCCGAACCTATATTCTGTGGACACGACCAAGGACTCTGGGAGCAGGTTACATTTGACCTTTCTACTTATGCTGGACAAACAGCTAGCTTCAGATGGCACTTAGGTTCTGATGGCTCTGTCCAGTATCCAGGCTGGTACATAGATGATGTAGATATAACAAGCGGTGGTAGTCCTCCTCCTCCTCCATCTGGTTGGCCTGTAACATTCTCCGACCCATACCTTGATATTAATCCCGGAGAAATGGGCACATTCACTGCTTCTGTAGAAATTCCAGATGATGGTAGTGTTATTGAAGATGATGTAAATACTTCTACTATCTATGTGGAATCCAGAGAAGATCCTTTAATAAACCATGAAGCAGATGTAGTTACAACTGCTCATCCGAAAGATCCGTATGAGCCGAATGATCTTATGGTAGATGCAACTCCTGCACACTTTGATTTTGTGTCAGAAGGTGCACAGATATACTACAACGCGGATTACAGAGACAAAGACCTTGATATCTATACAATTGATTGCTTAGAAGGCGATATTGTATGGTGTGCCTTTGAACTCCCTGTTGATGAAACTCAATTCGATGGAGCTATCAAGCTCGTTGATGCAGATTCCACGGAACTTGCCTGGGTAGACTCCTGGGTCGGCGGCGGTAGTGAATATCTGCAGTACAGAATTCTTGAAGATGGTGACTATTACTGGATACTTGGAAAATGGAACAATGTCCTTGAAGGAAAAGCTTCTAAGAAGGATGTAATCAGAGATGTAAATACGACATATTATGTAGTAACCTTTGATCTTATTCCTTCCCCCGAAGTTGATGTTGAACCGCCGGAACTTACTCTCGGTATGATAGCGGGTACAGGCGGCACAGTATCAGATGAACTTTATATCTCGAATATTGCTCCTGATGCTTTGGCAGAAAACCTCAACTGGGACATTCAAATCCAGATTCCTGGTGTTGAAACCCTTTACGAATCAGACTTTGGCGATGGTGCGGACTGGACAGTAACAGGTGGAACAAACTGGGGTATTAATAATTCCAGTTATGCCGGCGGAACTCCTCCGGAAGCGCGCTTCAACTGGAGTCCTAGCACTACAGCTCTTCAAAGAATAATAAGTCCTGTAATAAATACAGCAGGATATACAAGTGCTAATTTAACATTTAAACATTACGTAAATGATTATGCAGGTGGTTATACGATAGGTGTAGCCACAACGAGTGACGGCGGAACCACATGGAATACCGTATGGTCAACAATACCTACCGGTAGTATTGGTCCTGAGACTTTTGCAGTTACAGTTGATAATGCTGACATGGGTTCTGACCAGTTCCAGCTTTGCTGGTTCTTTGATGGCATTTCCTTCGATATCAATTACTGGTATGTTGACGATGTATATCTTGGTGTCGGTTCTTCATGGATAGATGTATCACCTGTTGCAGGTTCAATCGGTCAGGGTAATACCCAGACAGTGACCGTTACCTGTGATGGCGACGCACGTCTTGATCCAGGTGTTTATAACGCTGATCTTATCGTTCACAATGATGCATTGCTTTACGGCGTGTCAGACATAACAGTTCCTGTCACCTTCTACATCAGTGATGAAGCTGGTGGACTTCAAGGTACAGTGACCTTCAATGGCGAGCCGCTTGATAGTGTTATGGTCAAAGTTGGTAACTTCGTCACCTATACTGATGAATATGGTTACTATGAATTTGATGCAATAGCTTCCGGATTCTTTAATATCCTCTTCTACAAAGAAGGATTTGCTCCTTACTGGGCTTATGATGTATATCTTAATCCGGGCTGGACAGTACTTCTTGACGCAGAATTGATCTTCGACGGTCCTGTACCGGAAAATCTTTCAGCTACTGGTATTCAGGAAGCTGTAGATATTGATTGGGATAAGCCGCAAACCGGTGGTGGTGGCGGTGGAACCCAGGTCGATTACGTCCTCGATGACGGCACCTATGAAAATGGGTGGGCGATCAATCCTGCATACGAAGCATGGCTTGGTAATCAATTCCCGACTACTGATGGTGGCGAAATCGTCAGCTTCGAGCTTTACGGTGATGCAAATGCTGCAGCCGGTGGCGAGTCTGTGACAATCGATGTATATGACTCGGATCGCAACCTGGTTGGAACGACAGATCCATTTGTCATTCCAGCAGATGACTGGGTAACCGTACCTGCACCGAATATTCCATTTACCGGCGATTTCTATGCAATGGTTCACTGGGATATGCTTACTGGTAATACCAACTATATCGGATTTGACGAGAACGGTCCTAATGCAAACGCAGGTTATGACTGGTATCTTAGTGCTGGAACGTGGACACTTATTCACGTTGCTGCAGCATCCACACCTGGTGTATTCGGTATCCGAGCCACTGCAATGGTACGTGGAAAGAATATTGAACTTGCGTATGACACATATCAGCTTGGTAAAGAACCTGAAGTAAACTTCAGACAAGTTGACAATTCTGCATTTGATAAAGGACAAAGAGTTCTTAATAAAGTATTTGCCCAAAGTGGACATACAGTTGATAGCGGCAACTATGAAGTTTCTCACTACACCTTCAATGGTGATACTGAGCTTGGCTTCAGAATGCCGAGGGATATCACACTTCTTGGTTACAAAGTCTATGAACTTACCAAGGGATTGGTTGCCGATGTAGTAGGTCCTAACAACACATTCTTTACTGACGACATTGTCGCTGTTGGAACAGAATACACCTACTGGGTAACCGCAGTGTATGATGCCGGAGAATCCGGAGAGTCAAATACTGACACCGCGATTCCTCTTCCTCCAGGTGGCGGAATTTATCATGAGCCCTTTGATCTTAACTGGACTACAACCGGTTGGACAACAGCGGGTTCTCCTAACAACTGGACATGGGCTGCAGGTTATGCTTACCTGTACTGGAGTCCTTCAGTTGTTAACTATGATATGTCATTGATCTCACCTGATATATTACTTCCGGACAATCCTTTAGATATTTATGCTCTTACAGTAAGCATGTATGTTGATAACTATTCTACAGGTGATGGTGAAGTTTGGGAGATCTGGGTCATTCATGATGGTGGTGAAACTCTTCTCTGGTCATATGATGATCCCACAGCAAACTGGGGTGTTACAGGTGGAACCGATTGGATCTATAACGATTTGGATGTATACGCCGGACAAGAAATTCAACTCAAGTTCCGCTCACATGGTGCAACCACCTTTAACTTCAACAACTGGTATGTCTATGATGTGTTGATAGATGGTGCGATGCCACCTCCCGATTACGGTGCACTTGAAGGTATCGTAACCGATGGTGATGGTATTCCTTTGGAAGGTGTTGCAGTAACTGCAAATCCTTCAGACTACAACCCTGTCTACACAGATGATCTTGGTTTCTATCTCATCGATCCTATGGCAACTGGCTTCTATGATGTTCAGTATTATAAAGATGGCTACACAGAAATATGGTACTATGATGTTGAGATCGACAGTGGTGTCACTACTGTTCTTGATGTAGCGCTTGGCAATCCTACAATGGATATCACACCTACTTCGATCCCAGATGCAACAGTACCTGTAGGCGGTACATCTATACGAACTATTACTGTTACCAACAATGGTAATGCCCCGCTTGACTGGGGTGCAAGTTTAGAAAATCTTACTGATACTCAGTATACTATAAACTACGATCTACAAACTAATCCTCCTACTCCCGAGAACAGTGAAATGGCACCACTTGGTTCTGGAACCTACGAAGGTGATATCTCTGAAGACACATGGGATATTCTATTTAATTTCAATGCTACCGCAGCTTCAATGGTTGGAATAGAAACAGATGGTGTTAATATCTACACAACAACTTGGAATGCAGGCAACTTCTCTCGTTATGATATGACTGGTACTCCATTGGGTGATTTTACTATTGGAGGAGTATCTGCCATACGAGATATGGCATATGATGGAACTTACTTCTATGGAAGTCCTGCTACTATGTCCATTTATAAAATGGATCTTGCAAATGAGCAGCTTATTGGAACGATTCCAGTCTCCTGTTCCGGTGTTACCGGTGTTCGTCATATTGCCTATGATCCCGAACTTGATGGTGGTAATGGTGGTTTCTGGGTTGGAAATTGGGATGAACTTGGTGCAATTACAATGACCGGTTCGCAAATTTATAGCGCAAGTAGTGTTACATCAGTTTATGGTTCAGCTTATGATCAATATACAGATGGTGGACCATATCTATGGCTGTTTGCACAACCAGCGTCAAACGCAATTATGCAACAGTTTGACATAGCAACACAATCTCTTACCGGCGTAACTCATGATTGTTCTGATGCTCCTGGATTTAATGCAGGAATATCCGGCGGTGCTGCAACTTACTGTGCAGATGGCAAATTAATCCTTCTTGCTGATATTCAACAGGATCCGAACCTGATAGTTGCTTATGAATTAGCTCCATTCGCAACATGGATCACTATCGATCCTACTTCTGGCACAGTTCTTCCTTATGGAGGATTCGAAGAAGTAACAGTCACATTTGACGCTTGTGATGATCCTGCAGGTACAATTCATACCTGTGATATTGTCTTTGAATCAGCTCAAGGCGTACCTTCTGTGACAGTTCCTGTTACATTAATGGTTGGTAATCCTGAATATGGTGATCTTACCGGTACTGTTACTGCAGCAACTGGTGGAGTACTGATCGAAGGTGCTGAGATCACCGCGAACGCCTATGTAACCTACACAAATGCTTTAGGTGTATACACAATTGAAGATATGTTGGTGGGTTACTACACGGTCGAATGTACTGCTGATGGTTATAACTATCAAGTAGCAGTCGATGTGCCGATCTTACTTAATCAGACAACTACACAAGACTTCGCACTGACAGCTCCTATTATGACTGTAAATCCTCTGGTGATCAATACATCAGTTGATCCAGCCACACCGATACAGGTTGATATTACGATCGATAACGATGGTGATGGTCCTCTGGAATGGGATGCAATGATAATTATACCTAGTCAGAACCCTATTTCATTACCTCCAGCATCTCCGGATTATCCTCGCGGAACAGATCCTATTTCCTTACTAAAAGACACTGATCCTACAGGTACTCCTTCCGCGTCTAATCCGATTCAGTTCCGTGGTTCTACAGCTTGGGGTGTTGATGCTACTGCCAATGAGCTTGTATCGTTCGATGTTGATGTTCCTGCTTCATTTACGACTCTTGGTTCAATCACAGCTGGATCATTCTTTGCAGGAGATTTTCTTGAAGGAGTAAATGATTTTATTACAACTGTGTGTTATGAAACCAACTTATTTGGCACATTAGATGTTTCTAATGGGTCGTTTAGTCAGACTGGAACATTGCCACCAACTGGTGCTCAGATTTGGTCAGATTTCTCACGTGATCCTACAGATGGAACACTTTATGGTATCCAAACAGATGTTTATCAATCCAATCTTTATGTAATTGATCCTGATAATGTAACAGCTACACTTATTGGTCCTATCGGCTTTGATGGAATTATTGCAACAGCAATAGATGGTGCCGGTAATATGTGGGGTGTTGATATTGCTCTTGATGTGCTTGTTTCTATTGACAAGACAACTGGTGCCGGAACACAAGTTGGTCTTCTTGGATATGATGCAAACTATGCTCAAGGTGCAACTTGGGATCCTGCAAGTGGAAATGTATTACTCGCCGCTTATGGTACTTCGGGTGAGTTACGTATTGCGGATACTTCAACTGGAAATACGACGGTTGTTGGTCCATTAGGTCCACTTGGTCACGAGGTAACTGTCCTGGCTATTCCTGGTGATGTAACACAGCCATGGATCACAATTGATCCTACATTCGAGGTAGTACCCGCTGGTGGAACCTCAACACTGTGTGTGTTCCTTAACACAGTTGACTACTCCATTGGTGAGATACTCTATGCTAACATCGAGATCATATCTGATCCCGATGTCGGTACTGTGATCATACCGGTTACCGTTCTTGTCTCTGATACAGTCTCAAATGGTGAAATACCTGTTACAGAAACCAGTCTGTATGCTAACTTCCCGAACCCAATGCTTCACTCCACAACCTTCAACTTCAGTCTGAGAGAGAGGTCTCATGTAAAACTGTCTGTTTACAACGTAAAAGGACAGTTGGTTGACATCATACTTGATGAAGATCTCGATCCTTGTGCTGAACATCCTGTTGTTTGGAATGGTACTGCGAACGGTAAGAAGCTTGCAAACGGTATCTACTTCTACAGACTTGAAACTGATAACAAGACCTTCCTCAAAAAGATGATCTTGATGAAGTAACTCGCGTTGAAACTCATATAAATCAAGGGAAGAAGGTTCGCCTTCTTCCCTTTCTTTTTATTTATTTTTATATGTATATTATTATTAATAAAGATTCCATATAAATAGTAAGGTTTAAAAAACTTGACTCAACCTACTTTTGTTCCATGAAAGTAACAATTCATTAAATAATCAACGTCTTATAAATGTGACGATTTGAAAGGAGAAAAGATGAATAAGGTAATAACAATTTTTGCTCTTCTGGTACTTGTGACCGGTATAGCGTTTGCAGAAGCTATTGAGGTTAAAGTACAGAATATTAATGAGCAACCCGTTCTTTCCGGAACTGAATCACCAATGGTAGCACCTCCGGCAAAAAGCAGAGACTTGACTGAAGTATACTTTGAAGATTTTGAAACAGGAGCCCCTGATTGGACTGCATGGGATGCAACAGCAACTCCTCCTATGTGGCATATTGATACCTATAACGCATATGGCGGCACCGGTATGTCCTGGTGGATGGGCGATCCCACTGTAAGTACAAATGGTGGTTATCTCGATCACTGGTATCAGGTTCTTGACACACCTCCAATTCTGCTATCGCACGATGCAAAGAGCGTTCTGACTTTCGAGCAGTTCCGTGCAATTGAAGAACCAGGAGGAGAGGATCCTCCGTTTGAGGGTTGGGATGGATTCAATATAAGAATTCGTCTCGCTACTGATGAATATGCAGATGCTGTAGTTCTCACCGATTGTACTCCTGCGTATAACTGCAGTAGCATGTATAGTTTTGGATATGAACATGGTGAATGTCCTTCAGGTATTCCCGGTATCCCAGGATGGGGTGGTTCAACCTCAGGATGGGAAGCAACCTCGATCAATATTCCGAGTACCTGGAGTGGTCAAACTGTGATCATTAGTTTTGCATTTGCCTCAGATCCGGCTCAGTGTACATCAGACGATCCAAACCTGATTGGTGTTTTTGTAGATAATATTTCACTTGAAACTTTCCATAACTCCGGTGACGATGCCACTGGTTTTACTGCTTTCTCAAACGTACCAGAAGGTGGACAACTCTGGCATATATATGATGATGCTGCTGCACCTTCACCCACTCATGCTGCCGGTTGTTTTGATCCCGGAACAGGAGTATATAATCCAAATATGAATGACTATTTCATTACTCCCGAATTTGATCTTCCTTCTGGTGTAGATATTACCTGGGATGTCTTTCTAACAAGTGAACTCGATGATGGAACTCATCCCGATTGTGATTATCTTTACGTTGAGGTACGTCACAATGACGGAACTGGATGGAGTGGTTGGTGGTCGGTAAGCAATCCCACAGGTGATCCAAGTGGAGACAACTATGTATTTACTGTTAATTTTGATGATTGGACAGCTTTTTCAACGATCAACTGGACTGGTGGTGGTGTAGGTGCATACAGTGATCATTCAATTTTGGGTGGATGTACTGTTCAATACAGGGTAGGTCTCCACTCCAATGCAGATCCTGTAACTACTTTTGGTTTCAATGTTGATAACTTCCAGGTTATGGCTTCTCTTGATGTCATGCCTCCTACCAATCTCATTGCAGACTACAACGAACAAACTGCCTTTGTTGATCTTGATTGGGATGCCCCTGAAGGCCTGGGTGGAGATATGCAATGGGATGACGGATCCTTTGAAAACGCTATACATTTTACAGAAGGTACAGGTTATTTGGGCGCTTCATTCCCTGTTGGGGGACAGTGCGAGATTCAGGAATTTACCGTATTTAGTGAAACCTTAGCCGGTCCGACTACTCTTGGCGTGTATGAAAAAGAGGGTGCTTCCTATTCGTCTACTCCGACCTATACAATGCCTATAACTACAACTGCCGGTGCTGCTGCTACATACGACGTAACAGCACAACATTGGGTTGTGCAGAATAGCTTTATTCTTGGCTTTGAATGCTCCGCAACAATTGATTGTGCGCTAGATGAAACCACCGTCCCAAGTGAGCATAGTTATATTTTAAGTGGGGGTTGGTCAACATGGCAAGCTACGGCAGCAGGTGCATCACCACCTTTGCCAGATGGCGAGTTTGGCGTTCGCTGTACCACAACATGGGCAACAGTACCACCTCCAAACTGCTACAGTGTTTATCGCAGCTTAGAAAGTGGAAACTATGGTGATACTCCTATTGGAAATAGCCCGGATACACTCTTTACAGATGAAACAGTTGAAGCTGGGAACACATATTATTACGTAGTCACAGCAGTCTATGATGCAGGTGAAAGCCAGTACTCAAACGAAGCATCCACTTTTGTTGAGATCGCATCTGCTGTAGAATATGCGTATGATGACGGTACTGGGGAAATGGGTTACAGTGCCGGTGCTCCAGCAAACTGTCTTGCAGTGAGAATCACTCCCGATCAGTATCCTGTTAAGCTTATCAGAATTAAGTATTATCTCACCCAAGTAAATCAACAGATGATCGTATATGCATGGGATGACGACGGTGCAGACGGAAAACCAGGAACTCAGCTTATCGATCCGATTTATATGATCCCTACAGCTAACCTTGTTGCCAATGACTGGAATGTTATCTCTTTACCGGATGATTCCAGATACAATATTATCATTGAGAATGGAGATTTCTATGTTGGCTGGTTCGAAGCTTCGAACAGCAGCTTGATCGGTGTCGACACCGATGGACCTGTCTATAACAGAAGCTGGCAATATACCGGTGGTACTTGGTGGGATTACAACGCGGGTATCCTTCAAAATATGATGATTCGTGCAGTTGTCGATACTAATGTTATTGTTGGTGTTGATGACGATCCTGTTGCTGGAACCTATCTGCTTCAGAACTATCCAAATCCTGTAAAGGGTTCAACCCAGATACAGTATGGAATTCAGAATCATAATGGACCTGTCGAGATCAATATTTATAATATACTCGGTCAAAAAGTTGATTCCATTCAGGGTGAAGAAGGTGTCGCAACATGGAATCCTGGCGAGCTTCCAAGCGGAATTTATTTCTATAAGCTTGAAACAGCCAATTTCACTCAGACACGTAAGTTGTTACTTATTAAATAATAACCCTGTAACAGATATAATAAAGTCCCAATTGTTCATTCGGTTGGGACTTTTTTTATCAAGACTTGATTTAAGAATCCGTTAGCGGAGACTTGAATTAAGGATTGGTGGATATGTCTCGTTTTTCGTTACAAGAACCCCGATAAGACTCAGTTACAAGCACACTTTCATTTCGTCGTAGTAAGTGAAATAATACACAAAAAAAATATTCTTAATTCTTTCCTTTGCGTTTCTGGATTTCTTCACCTTTGCGCCTTTGCGTGAATCTTTTATTAGTCGTTCTTAACTCAACCGCCTTCGGGTTCAGGTTCAACGAATATTCGATGAAGGTTTGCAATCAGTTTTGAGGGAGTGATCGATGCCTCTTCATACTCTTCCAGCAGAATATCAGCAACCTCACCATGTATGAATGCACCCACGCGAGCAGCATCGTAGGGAGAAAATCTCTGCCCGAGCAAAGATACAATAATACCGGTTAGTACATCACCGCTTCCCCCGGTTGACATGCCCGGATTACCGGTAACATTGAAAGTTATATTTCCTTCAGGGTCAGCAATTATTGAAGTGCTTCCCTTAAGAAGAAGAGTGAGTTTGTGATCATGTGTGAACTCTTTCACATGTGCCAGCATATCGTTCTTTATCTCTTCAATAGTATGACCGCACAAACGGGAAAATTCCATTATATGCGGGGTGAAAATATAGGGCTTTCCAGCAAGCTGCTTTAAGGCGAGTTTATCCTTCTCAAAGGCATTGATCGCATCAGCATCGATTATTGCAGGTATATTGTTCCGTGCAAGGAATTCGCGGACAAATTCAGCAGTCTCTTCATTTCTGGAAATGCCCGGTCCGATTGCTACCGCATCACAGAATTCGACAAAATCCAGAACCTCATCAAGCGCATCGAGAGAAAATGTTTGCTGCTTTGTCTCTGTTACTCCTCTTGTCATCACTTCGAGCAGACTGACTTCAAATACAGTTCCCAAGCTTTTTGGATGAAGGAGAGTTATCAAGCCGGAACCCATTTCAAGTGCAGCTTCGGATGCCATAACACCTGCTCCGGTCAAACCCGGTGAACCGGCAAGAATTGCAATTTTACCATAGTCACCTTTGTGAGTATTATTTCTTCTAAGAGGAAAATAGTGGAGCACATCGGGTAAAATTTCTGCAATAGGAAGATTTTCTTCATAGGCAAGCGCAGGGATGCCGATATTAACGATATACATTTCTCCACAAAGGTCACGTCCGGGATACAGCAAGTGGCCATATTTCATATTAGCCATTGTGATAGTTACATCCGCCTGGATCGACACATTTGCAACAGTACCCTTCTCAGCATCGAGACCTGAGGGTATATCAATTGACACTATGATCTCATCAAGCTCGTTAATTATTTCTATAAGATTTTTTCTGTAGCCCTTAACTTCACCCTTGAGTCCTACACCGAAAAGTGCATCAATGATCACATCAAAATCATAGAACTGATCAATGATCTTATCAAGATCTTCCTTGCTGGATATATATTGAAGCTCGCAATGCATTTTCTGCAGGATCGAATGGTTTCTTTCTGCGAGAAGAGAAAATTTATCTTTATCACCTACAATATAGCAGCTTACATCGAAGCCGTGATTATATAGCCATCGAGCGATGACCATGCCGTCTCCTCCGTTGTTGCCTGTGCCGCAGATAACTGCTACAGAGTCCATGTCTTCCATCACTTCCATCTCTATGATCTCGGCGCTTTTCTTTCCTGCGTTTTCCATTAAAATGATTGGTTCAATACCGAATTGCTCCTGCGCAGTCTTATCAAAGTATCTTATTTCTTCAGGACTTAAAATATACATGTGCACCTCATTTATTCTTTTTTGTGAGCATTATTTCTATGGTAGTTCCCTCATCCGGCTCGCTTTTTGATACATATATCTTGCCGTGATGAAACTCTTCAATGATTCTTTTTGTTAAAGCAAGTCCCAAACCCCACCCGCGATTTTTTGTAGTAAATCCCGTATCAAAGATCAGCTTCTGCGCTTTTTTGGGAATGCCGCAACCTTCATCCTTGACCTGAATATAAAATTTATTACCTTTATCATAGGTAATAATGAAAATATTCCCGGACTTATCCTTCAAAGCATCTATGGCATTCTTGATCAGATTTTCAAGCGCCCATTTAATGAGGTCGGGATCAAAGCAGATGACTTTGTCTTCTGCATGATTTATGTAGTTAAGATTTACCTGTTTATTTGAGCGGGGAATTCGTTCTCGGAAATAATCGAGTGCTTCGTAAATGGTTGCTTCGATATTTGCTTGTTTTATCTGAATGTCAGAACCAACTTTACCAAATCTGGATGCGATTTTCTCAAGATGGCATACATCCTCTTTCATATTTTGAACAATATCATCAATTTGCTGAGTATCTTTGTATCCTTCAACTTTTGATTTGAGAACTTCCAACCATCCAAGTAGAGATGTGATAGGTGTTCCAAATTGATGAGCTGTTTCTTTTGCCAAAGCCACCCACAAAGATTCCTTTTCCTGTTTTTTCATTATGGAAAGACCCGAAATTCCAACTGCAATGAATAAAATGACAATGAAGAATTCAACGTAGGGCAGGAACTTCAATCTTTTTATTGTATGAGAGGAACTATACATAATTTTCGAGATCACCTCACCGGTTTGCGGTTCTTTTAGGAGGATAAATGTCTCATTCCTCTCCATTTCAAAAGCGATCTCTTTTAATTTTTCAGGACTTATTTCCTGATCGGAGGTATTCGATTCAATATTTTTCCAATATTTCGGATTGTTCTGCACATCGGTGACAATGATCGGGAAGTTGATCTTTTGAATGACCTCTGTCAGTATAATTTCCAGTAGTTCGCTTTCAATATTATCTTTTGTTGAAACCTCTGCAAATCTTCCATATATCTTTGGAAAAACCTCGAGTTCCTTTCGAACTTGATGAAGCAGGTTGTTCGAGTAGATCACAAAAGATAAAATAATAATTATGCTTCCTATAATGAAGTAGGACTTAATAAAGGTCAGGTTTTTATTGTTATTCTTCATCTTTGTCCTTTGCTTTTTGCCAGTAAAATTCCATTTCATCGAGATCAGCAGAGAAAATTTTGTCCTTGAGTTCATCCTCGATGAAGTTGAAACGTTTTATAAATTTCTTGATTGTCCTGTCCAGTGCAAATTCAGAATCGATGTTCAGGCGTCGTGCAAGGTTAACCAGGGCAAAAAGAATGTCTCCCAGCTCATCCTTCATTTTTTCATGATCTTTTGATTTATATTCTTCCTCAAATTCCTGAATTTCTTCCTTTAACTTATCAAATATCAGATCAACTTCATCCCAGTCAAAGCCCACGGTTGCAGCTTTTGCCTGAATTCTCCTGGCTTTAATAAGTGCGGGAAGAGATTTCGGGAGTCCTTCCAGAATTGATTTTCTGTTTTTTTTCTCTTTTTTCTTTATTTTTTCCCAGTTGTGCTCAACTTCCTGATGATCCTTTACAGAAATGTTTCCAAAAATATGCGGATGCCGCCTTTCCATTTTTTCATTTATGGAATTGAGAATGTCCGGCATGGCAAAGCGACCTTCTTCTTCAGCGAGTTGTGCCTGAAATACTATATGAAGCAACAGGTCACCAAGCTCTTCTTTCATGTGCATATCATCTTTATGATCAATTGCTTCAGAGAGCTCATACACTTCTTCTATCATATGTGGACGCAGAGTTTCGGGCGTTTGCAACTTATCCCACGGACAGCCCTTTTCGGGATCTCGAAGCGTTTTCATGATCTTAACGAGTTCATCAAATTCTTTCATTAAATACCCCAGATTCCTAAATACCAGCTTATAAGTTTATTGCCTGTCATCATGCTCACGAACATAGCTATAACGATGAATGATCCGAAGGGTATCAGTATTGTGTGCCGGACTTTTGAAAAAGCATAGAGGATCATTCCGATCACCGAACTGAGAAATATTGTTAAAAAAGTGAGTTTGAATCCTAAAGACAAACCGATCATGGCTATAATCTTTATATCTCCACCACCCAATCCATCTCGTTTTGTAATAAGCCGAAAAATTAAAGCAACAAGAATGAAAATTCCTGCTCCGAATGCAAATCCTTTGAGGGCATTCCAAAAGCCGAGATCATTGAAAAATGAAAAGATTATTGCAATGACGATCATCGGTAACGTAATAATATCAGGAATGATCCGGTGATGAAGGTCGAGGAA